>CAJDUM010000006.1_pt1 | contig 85154 bp, 70 predicted proteins | sample 7390781 | NCBI WGS metagenome assembly CAJDUM01 (sample SAMEA7055661, study PRJEB34461) | soil metagenome | biome: terrestrial ecosystem; feature: Peninsula; material: soil | place: Antarctica | collected 2016 | reverse complement strand
CTCGATCAACTTCAGCGCTCGATCAACTTCAGCGCTCGATCAGGGTCACCTCGAAGGAATACATCTCCGGGCGGTACACGTGGCTGCCGTACTCGACGGCACGGCCGACGTCATCGAACGCGGTGCGCTGCATGGTCAACAACGGAGCGCCGGCCCTTTCCTTGAGCAGGCTCGCCTCCTTGGGGGTCGCCGGCCGAGCGCCGATCCGCTGGTGGGCGATCCGAATATGCACGCCGCGGTGGCGCAAGTACTCGTACAGGCCGCCGGATTCCAACTGCGCGGCATCCATCTCGTCGAAGTCATCCGGGAGGTAGTTGCACATCACCGCGAGCGGCTGGTCGCCGGTCAGCCGCAGCCGATCGACCCGGGTTACCTGGCTTCCCGACGCGAGGCTGAGTTGGCCCGCCACATGGTCCGGCGCGGTTTCTCGGCCGATGTGCAACACCCTCGTAGTCGGTTGCCGGCCGCTGCGCCGCAGGTCGTCGTACAGGCTGGTGAGCTCCACATTGCGGCGCACGTGCCCCTGTACGACTTGGGTGCCGACACCGCGCTTGCGGACCAGCAACCCCTTGTCCACCAACTCCTGGATGGCCCGTCGCATGGTCGGCCGCGACAAGCCGAGGGACTCGGCGAGCACGATCTCGTTGTCCAGCCGCTCCCCCACCGCGAGCACGCCGTCCACGATCGCCCGCTCGATCTGAGTGGCCGCCTGGAAATACAGCGGCACCGGCGAAGACCTGTCGATCTCCACGGGGAGGCGCGTCACCTGGTGCTCCTGACGTTGCACCGCTGAATTGGTCCTCGAAGAGTAGCGCCTCAGACGTCAAGAGGTGGTCTTGTCCTGACATAGCGACATAGTGTCTACTGAACAGGGCAGGCTGCAGCACCCGGCAACGCCCCGCTGCCCCAGCATCCTCAGGACCGCCCTTCGCGCGAGGGCACCGCGGCGGCCCACCTGACAGAAGCTGCTGCCAGCGGGACAATCCAGGAACGGATCCATCGAAAATCGGGAAGGCGATCGTGATCCCAGCCGAGGTGGTCACCATGGGCAGATCGGGAGTGGACATCTACCCGCTGCAAGTTGGCAGGCACCTGGAGGATGTCGAGAGCTTCACCAAGTTCGTCGGCGGATCGCCCACCAACGTCGCGGTCGCCGCCGCTCGGCTGGGTCGGGCTACGGCCCTGGTCACCGGGGTCGGTGACGACCCGTTCGGTCGGTACGTGCGACGCGAGCTCGACGCCTTCGGCGTGGACACGTCGATGGTGGTCACCGTGTCCGGTGCGCCCACTCCGGTCACCTTCTGCGAGATGTTCCCGCCGGACGACTTTCCCATCTACTTCTACCGTCACCCGGCGACACCGGACCTGCAGCTCCGCCCGCAGGACTTGAATCTCGACGCCATCGCGGTCGCCGACCTGTTCTGGGTCAGCGTCACCGGGTTATCGGCCGAGCCCAGTCGCGCCGCGCACCATGCAGCCCTGAACCGGCGGGCCCGGCGTCGATTCACGGTGCTGGACCTGGACTACCGGCCCACGCTGTGGACTTCGGAGGCGGACGCCACGGCCGAAGTGGCCAGAGTGTTGGGATCGGTCGACGTGGTGGTCGGCAACGCCGAGGAGTGCCGGGTGGCGACAGGTACCGCGGACCCGGACGCCGCCGCGGACGCGCTGCTGGCTGCGGGCGTCGAGCTCGCCATCGTCAAACAGGGGCCGGCCGGAGTGCTTGCCGCGACAGCAACGCAGCGGCTGCGGGTGCCGGCATTTCCGGTCGAGGTGGTCAACGGTCTCGGCGCCGGGGACGGCTTCGGCGGCGCGCTGTGCCATGGGCTGCTGTCGGGCTGGCCGCTGCCCGAGGTGATCGCGTTCGCGGGGGCCGCAGGCGCCATCGTTGCGGGCCGGCTGGGCTGCTCGGTGGCCATGCCGACCGCGCAGGAGGTGGCCGACCTGCAGTCGGCCGCCGGAGCCGCAGGGGCACCGTGAGCGCGGCCGGCGCACGGCAAGGCCGCCGCGACGAAGTCGCAGGCCCGCCGAGCAAAGCGCCAAGCGAACAATGGGGCACCGTGAGCGCGAGCACCGACGCGTTCGCGGCGCTGCGTGATACCAGGGCGTTCGACCCTGGCGCGGTGGCGCGGGTGGCCGCGGCCCGCACCCGACGACCGCTGCTGGCGCCGGGCGGGTCACTGCTCATCGTGGCTGCGGACCATCCGGCACGGGCAGCGCTGAGCGTGGGCACAAGGCCGGACGCGATGGCCGACCGCTACTCCCTGCTGGAGCGGCTGCAGGTCTGCCTGGCACATCCGCGGGTGGACGGCGTGCTGGCAACCGCCGACCTGATCGACGACCTGCTACTGCTCGGCGCGCTGGAAGGCCGGTTGGCGATCGGCTCGATGAATCGTGGCGGGTTGGCCGGCTCGGTCTTCGAAATGGACGACAAGATCACCGGTTACGACGTGGCCTCGCTGACGGAGCAGCGTCTGGATGGCGGCAAAATGCTGTGCCGGATCGACCCGGCCGACCCCGGCACGGTGAACACCCTGCAGACGGCCGGACAGACCGTGACCGGCCTGGCCGCGGCCGGGCTGATGGCAATGATCGAACCGTTCTGGTCCGGTCGCGACAGTGCCGGTCGGGTGGTCTACGACCTGTCCCCGGCCGCCGTGATCCGCTCTGTGGCGGTGGCCGCCGGCTTAGGCGCGAGTTCGGCGCACACCTGGCTGAAGTTGCCGGTGGTGAAGGACATGGCGGCAGTAATGGCGGCGACCACGCTGCCCACCGTCATCCTCGGCGGCGGCGGCGCCGGATCCACCCAGGAGAAGGTCGATTCCTGGGGCCGCGCCCTGGAACTTCCAGGGGTACGCGGCCTGGTGGTCGGCCGAGCACTGCTCTACCCGGACGACGACGACGTCGCTGGTGCGGTTGCCGCCGCGGCAGCGCTGCTGTCATGAACACGCAGCCATGCCCAACACGCAGTCATGTCCAACGAACGGCCATGACCAACGAGCAATCATGACCAAGAAACAGCCATGACCAAGGAACCGTGATGTCGAAGGAGCAGTGATGTCGAAGGAGCAGTGGGTGATCCGCGCTGGAACCACTGCGGCGCCGCCGTTCTCGACCTGTGTCACTTCTAGCACTGCAGGCTGGACCTACTCGGGCCTGCGAATCCTGGAGCTGGCCCCGGAGGGTGTCGCGTCGTTCGCCACCGGCGTGGAGGAGATGCTCGCGGTGCCGCTGGCCGGCGGCGTCGAGCTGACAGTTGACGGGGCGGACATCAGTCTGGCCGGCCGAGCGTCGGTCTTTGCCGGGCATACCGACACCGCCTACCTGCCCGCTGGTGCCGCGGTGCAGGTGCACAGCGCAGGTGGTTGTCGGTTGGCGCTGGCCACCGCGATCGCGACGCCTGGGACAGGGAGGCGGGCACCGCGGTACCTGCCGGTCCGCAACGTGTCGTCGGCGTTGCGCGGCGCCGGCACCGTCTCCCGGCAGGTGGTGGACCTGGCCAACGAAGACCTGTGTCCAGCGGACCGGTTGATCGTCTGTGAGGTGTACACCCCGGCCGGCAACACGTCCTCAGCCCCGCCGCACAAACACGACACCGCGGGACCGGGCGAGACCGAACTGGAGGAGATCTACTACTTCGAGTTGTCCGGTCCGGGTACCGCGCGACACGCCACCAGTGCTTCCGACTCGCGGCCGATCGACGTGGACACCCGGGTCGCAACCGGTGATGTCGCGCTGGTGCCGTACGGCTGGCACGGGCCGACGCACGCACCGGCGAGCGCGCACCTGTACTACTTGAACGTGATGGCCGGACCAGTACGGTCCTGGCAGGTCAGTTTTCACCCCACCGCTGGTCCCCGACCGGGTCCGAACGATGAGGTCGATCCCAGGCTCCCGCTGGTCGGGATCCGAGACTGACGTCAGCACCAAAGATGTCCGGCGCCGAAGTTGCTCAGCACCGAACAAGCACAGCACCGAAGGAGCACAGCACCGAAGAAGCAAGGAGTATTCCGATGACGACAGTTCGGCTGACCGTCGCCCAGGCCCTGGTCAGATTCCTGGCCGCCCAATACTCCGAGCGTGACGGGGTCCGTCACCGGCTCATCGCCGGAGTCTCCGGCATCTTCGGGCACGGCAACGTGGCGGGGCTCGGCGAGGCGCTGCTGGAGTCCGAACGGCACCACCCCGGCCTGCTGCCCTACCGCCAGGCTCGCAACGAGCAGGCCATGGTGCATACAGCCGTCGGGTACGCCTGGCGGTCGAACCGGATGTCCACCCTGGCCTGCACCACGTCCATCGGGCCGGGTGCCACCAACCTGGTGACGGGCGCCGCGCTGGCCACTATCAACCGGCTGCCGGTGCTGCTGCTGCCCGGCGACGTGTTCGCCACCCGGCGCAGCGGCGTGGTGCTGCAGGGCCTGGACACCGCCCCGGCCGGAGACATCAGCGTCAACGACACCCTACGGCCGGTCAGCCGCTACTTCGACCGGATCTGGCGACCGGAGGCACTTCCCGACGCCATGCTGGCAGCGATGCGAACACTGACCGATCCGGCGGACACCGGCGCAGTCACCCTCGCGCTGCCGCAGGATGTCCAGGCCGAAGCGCACGACTGGCCGGAATCCCTGTTCGCGCAGCGGATCTGGCGAATCCCACGGCAGGTCGGCGACCCGCAGGCGATCGCCGACCTGGCCGGCCTGATCGCATCAAGTTCGCGCCCACTGATCATCGCCGGTGGCGGGGTCAAGTACTCCGCAGCAGCGGCTGAACTTGCAGCATTCGCCGAGTCCACCGGCATCCCGGTCGCGGAGACCCAGGCCGGCAAGGGATCGCTGCCGCACGACCACCCGCTGGCCGTCGGACCCATCGGGGCAACAGGGTCATCGGCCGCCAACGAGCTGGCCAAGAATGCCGACGTGGTGCTGGGCATCGGCACCAGGTGGAGCGACTTCACCACGGCCTCTCGATCCCTGCTCGGCGACCCGGCGGTTCGGCTGGCGACGTTGAACGTCTCGGCTGTTGATGCAGGCCGCAACGGGTGGCTGGCCGTCACCGCAGACGCCAGGTCCGGGATCGCCGCGCTGTCCGCCGTTCTCGGCGACTGGGCAGCCCCTGGGCAGCATCGCAGCCATGCGCAGGATCTGGCGTCCACCTGGCGCGCCGAGGTCGACGCCGTGGTGGCGCCGACCCCCGACAGCTCGTTGACCCAGCACGCGGTGATCGGAGCCGTCAACGAGGTCCGCGGCGAGGCGACGGTGATCTGCGCGGCCGGGTCGATGCCGGGTGACCTGCACCGACTCTGGCGGGCCAGCGATCCGTTCTCCTACCATGTCGAATACGGATACTCCTGCATGGGTTACGAGATTGCCGGTGGCCTTGGCGTCGCGTTGGCCGAACCGAATCGACCGGTGGTGGTGCTGGTAGGCGATGCGTCGTTCTTGATGCTGGCCCAGGAGTTGACGACCGCGGTAGCCGAGCATGTCGGTATGACAGTGGTGCTGGTGGACAATTCCGGCTACGCATCCATCGGCTCGCTGTCGGCGTCGGTAGGCAGCGAGCGGTTCGGCACGGCCTTCGGCTACCGGGGGCCTGACGGTCACCTGGACGGCGGCCCGCTGCCGGTCGACCTGGCAATGGTGGCCCGCGGTCTCGGTGCTGACGTCGCCGAGCCGGCCGACCTGAATGCGCTTCGGGACGAACTGGCCGTGCCGGTCGCTGACCGTCCCAGAGTACTGGTGGTGCACACCGTCCCGGGTTCACCGCCGCCCGGCGGCGCCTACTGGGATGTCCCGGTGGCTCAGGTCAGCAGCCTCGCGCAGGCCCAGGCGGCGCACACCCGCTACGAGCAGGAGCGATCGGCGCAGCGGTTGTGGCTCTGACACCGGCAGCAACGACATGCGGTAGCGCACAGTCATCGCGCCCGTGGACATGTCCCTTCAAATCGAGAAGACTGACGTGGCCAGACGACCTTTCGCACTCTGAGTAGCCGACTCCCAGTTTCAGAGCGGAGTCTCCCCCAGTATCTGAACACCCATTCGGCCGATTGCCCTCAATCCGTATGTCTTGACAAACTGACATCATCACTCAGCTGCGCACTGGAAAGGTCCCCTCATGAACAGACGTCGGCGAATAGTCGCACTGGTCGCTGCGGCCGCTGCGGCCACCATGGTTTTGTCAGCTTGCGGCAGCTCTTCCTCCCCTGCCGCGTCGAGCACCCCGAGCACTTCAAGTGCGCCCGCGGCGTCATCCTCAGCACCGTCCAGTTCAGCCCCGGCCAGTTCAGCGCCGGCATCCAGCCAGTCGGGCGCCGAAACCCCGGCGAGCTCAGCCAGTTCGCCGAGCAGCCAGGCGAGCACGAGCGGCGGATCGAGTAGCGCGCCGGTGACGCTGACCATCGCCACCAATGGAATCGTCGGGGGTAAGAACGACCAAGAGGCCAGTTGGATCACCAACTGGGTGATCCCGAACTTCACCAAGTCAGAGGCCGCCAAGGGCGTCACCGCGACAGTCACCTACCAGCCCAGCGGTGTTGCCGATGAGCAGTACAAGGCAAAGCTGGCACTCGACCTCAAGGCAGGGCACGGCCCCGACGTATTCGCGATCGACGGCATCTGGGTCGGCGAGTTCGCACAGGCCGGCTACATCAAGCCGCTCAAGGACGTGGTCGGGCCCGACTATTCGAGCTGGGACGGCTGGGCCCAGATCAACAAGGCAGTACAGGCCAACATGTCCTTTAACGGCGACCAGTATGGCGTGCCGACCGGCACCGATGGTCGCGTGCTGTATTACAACAAGGCAGTATTCCAGAAGGCCGGACTGCCCGCGGACTGGCAGCCGAAGAGCTGGGACGACATCATCGCCACCGCCAAGACGCTGAAGTCGAAGCTGCCGGATGTCACGCCGCTGCAAATCGACGCCGGCACGGCCATGGGTGAGGCCACCACGATGCAGGGCGTCCTGCCGCTGCTGGTCGGCACCGGCTCAGAGATCTACTCGAACGGCAAGTGGCTCGGCAACACTCCGCAGCTCCGGGCGGTCCTCGACTTCTACAACACGATCTACAACACCGACAAGCTCGGCAATCCGAACCTGCAACTATCGGCCAAGGGGCGGGACGATTCCTTCGCCGATTTCGCCTCCGGCAAGATCGCGATCCTGGCGGAGAGCGACTACCTGTGGCGCGGCGTGATCGATCCGACCACGGGAACCGCCAAGATGCCGGACCGGAGCACCACCGTCGGCTACACGCTGATCCCTGCGGAGAAGCCAGGATCCGGGATTCACGGCCAGGACTTCGTCTCGATGTCCGGCGGCTCCGGATATGTGCTGAACCCCAACAGTGCCAACCCGAAGGCGGCTTGGGACCTGCTGACCTTCATGCAGTCTCCCGAGGCCATCAAGGCGCGCCTCGGCAGCGCAGTGCAGATCACTGAGCGCAATGATGTCAACGCCGAAATCCTTGCCAGTGACCCGATGCTGACGTTCGTCGCCACCAAGGTGCTGCCCCTCACCGACTACCGGCCCGGCCTTGCGGTCTACCCGCAGGTCTCGGTACTGCTGCAGCAGGCAACCGCCGACGTGGTCTCGGGCAGTAGCGTCGCCGAAGCCGCCGCCAACTATCAGACCGCGCTGGTCAAAATCGTTGGCGCAGATAACGTGACGAGCGGCTGAGCGCCGATGGCCGGCCCGACCTCGAACCAGAATAAGGACGACCGGTGGCCGCAGACGTGCTGGTGACGGATGCCGCCGGCCTGGGAAAATCCCGGGCCGGCGCATTCGTCGCACCCGCCCTGGTTCTGATCGGTGTGTTCCTGGTTTTTCCCGCGCTGTGGACGATCTACCTGGGAATGACCGACTATCGGCTGACCGGCCTGGCGGCGCTCAACCCGCAGTTCGTCGGCATCACCAACTTCAAGACCGCACTCAGCGATCGGCATTTCACCAATTCGCTGTGGTTGACCCTCGAGTACGTGTTCGGCTCGGCGATCCTGGGCCAGTCGGTTCTCGGTTTCGCGCTGGCCTGGATGATGCGGAAAGCGCGATCATGGGTCCGCGGCGTCACCGAAACTCTGGTGCTGCTGGCCTGGCTGCTCCCCGGATCGGTCGTCGCGTTCTTGTGGCTGGCCATGCTGGACGCGCAGAGCGGCACGGTGAACTCGCTCCTGGACACCCCCGGCGTCTACTGGCTGATCCAGCACCCGATGTTGTCGATCATCGTGTTCAACACCTGGCGCGGCACGGCATTTTCCATGATGCTGTTCTCCGCCGCGTTGCAGGCGGTGCCGCCCACCCAACTCGAGTCCGCGCGAATGGCCGGCGCCAACGGTGCCCAGCAGTTCCGTGATGTCGTCTTCCCGCACATCCGTGGGCATGTGCTGACCAACACGCTGCTGATCTCCCTGTGGACATTCAACGACTTCTCCCCCTACCTGCTCACCGCCGGCGGCCCGAACCACCAATCCGAGGTCCTCCCGGTGTTCATCTACAACCAGGCGCTGGGCGCGCCCGGCCAACTCGGGTACGGCGCGGCCATCTCGCTGATCATGCTCGTCATCAACTTGATCATCGCGCTGGTCTACCTGGGATTGCTACACAAGAGGGGCCCGAAATGACAGTCACCGCCGCCCATCCGGCGCAGCGCGCCGACAACCCGGCAGCGCTCGCCGCGAGAACCTTCGTCCGCCGAGTGTTGTTCTACGTGGTGATCGCGATTTTGACGGTGCTGTTCGCGCTGCCGATGCTGTGGCTGGTGCTCACCCCGTTCAACGGAAACCCGCAGCTGAACATCACGCTCCCGAAGTGGACGCTGGAAAATTTCCGAGTGCTCTGGGAGAACCCCTATGCACTGAAGTCTCTGGGGAACGCGCTGATTTTGGCCATTGGCACCATGGTGCTGGTGCTGGTGCTCGGCGCGCTCGCGTCCTACGCGCTGTCCCGGGTGCGCATCCCCGGCAGGGACGCCCTGCTGTACACGCTGCTGTTGCTCTCCTCGATCGTCACCGGAACGGCGGCGATGGTGCCGATCTTCCTGCTGATGACCAACCTGCACCTGATCGACACCCGCCTCGGGGTGATCCTGGTGATGACCGGCGGCTTACTGCCGGCCGCCATCTTCATCCTCAAGGACTTCATGGACGCAACCCCGCGCTCCTACGAGGAGTCGGCGAAGGTGTTCGGCGCCAGCCCGCTGCAGATCCTGCGGCACGTGGTGGTCCCCATCGCCAGGCCGGGGCTGGCCACCATCGCCGTGTGGGCGATGGTCAATGCCTGGGGAAACTTCCTAGTGCCCTTCATCCTCCTTCGCGACCCGGACATCTATCCGTCGTCCGTGGTCATCTACACCTTCTACACCGAGGGCGGCCAGCCGCAACTCGGCCTGATCGCAGCATTCTCGCTGCTGTACTCCATTCCCGTCGTTGTCGCCTACCTGTTCGTGAGCCGTCGGTACGGCTTCCGCTTCCACGGAGGAATCAAGAGCTGATGGCCGAGATCCGTCTCGAATTGTTGAGCAAGCGGTACCCCAACGGCGTCCTAGCTGTCGACAGCCTTGAGTTGACCATCGCCGACGGCGAGTTTTTCGCGCTACTCGGACCGTCCGGGTGTGGCAAGACCACACTGCTCCGCACCGTCGCTGGGCTGGAGAACTCCACCGACGGCAAGCTTTTCATCGGTGACATGGACCGAACGCACACCCCGGCGGGCAAGCGGGATGTGGCCATGGTGTTCCAGGACTACGCGCTGTTCCCGCACATGGACGTGGCGGACAACATCGCCTACCCGCTCCGGATCCGCGGCATGGCGCGTACCGCCCGCCGCGCGAAGGCGGCCGAGACCGGCGACGGCCTGGGGTTGCTGAAGCTGATGGACCGGCGCCCCGGGCAACTCTCCGGTGGTCAGCAGCAACGAGTCGCACTGGCCAGGGCGATGGCCTGCCAGCCGTCGGTGTTCCTGTTCGACGAGCCGCTGTCGAACCTAGACGCCCGGCTGCGCCTGGAGGCTCGCACCTTCCTGAAGAAGCTGCAGAAGGATTTGGGCGTCACCACCATCTTCGTCACCCACGACCAGGCGGAAGCTCTGGCCATGGCGGACCGGATGGCCGTGATGGATACCGGGCGGATCCGGCAAGTCGGCACCCCGTCGGAGGTGTTCCATCGGCCCGCCAACACCTTCGTCGCGAACTTCATCGGCTCCTCGCCGATGAACCTCATTCCAGGCACCGCCACCAGCGGCGGCATCCGCGTCGGCTCGCAGCTGCTGCCGATACCCACCAGCGCCCCGCATCCCCGCGAGGGCTCGGAGGTGATCTTCGGGGCCCGCCCGGAGTTCGCCGCGCTCGGCCTGCCCGGTGAACCCGGTTCGCTGACCGGCACCGTCGCGACCCTGGAGAACCTCGGAGCCAGCATGCTGGTCAGCGTGTCGGTGGAGTCCGTGCCGGGCGAGGAACTGCTGATCCGCGCGATTGTCGCCGAGGGCGCCGAACCGGAGCCTGGTGACACCGTATCTGTCAGCTATCACCAGGACCGGACCCTGCTCTATGACGCAGCCTCAGGCACGCTCCTCGACGCCGATGGCGGGCTCGCCGGGTCGGCCAGTGGGCAGGTCACCGGCGAACCCGCCGCGGCTGGCGCCGGACAGCCGCGGGCATCCGCGGCTGCGGACGGATGACCGAAATCCGGCTGTCCCGGAGCTTCTCGCCAGATGATCGCGCGCAGTGCACCTGGCACTACCTACCCTTCGAGATCCCGGCAGGGTGCGGAAGTTTCGCCGTTCGAACGGCCATCCTCGGTGATGGCGCGATCATCGACCTCGGCTGCACCGGACCGCAGGGGTGGCGCGGCTGGTCCGGCGGCGCCCGCAGCGAGTTCGCTATTTCCGACGAGGCGGCGACCCCCGGCTACCTGCCCGGCGTCACAGCCGGGGTTTGGCAGGTCGTTCTGGGATTGCATCGGGTACCGGCCGCCGGTGTCCGGGTGGATGTCAGTATCGACCTGGACCCGCCGCCGCTGCCTGCGACGGGATCCCCCGGGCCGCCGATACCTTCCCCGACGGCGCGCGCGCCGCGGCCCGAACTTCCCTCCGTTGATAGGATGCGATGGCTGGCCGGTGATCTGCACTGCCATACGGTTCATTCCGACGGCTTCGACACCATTGACACGGTGGCGGCACTGGGAGTGTCGGCGGGGCTGGACTTCCTTGCCATCACCGACCACAACACCACCAGCCACCACGCGTGGCTGCCAACGGCGGGAGACCGATACGGCATCCGCCTGCTGCCCGGCCAGGAGGTGACCACCTGGCGCGGCCATGCCAACGCCTTCGGCGACATCGGCTGGATCGACTTCCGCGAGCCCCCCGACACCTGGATCACCACGGTGGCAGCGCGCGGTGGCCTGCTATCGGTGAACCATCCGCTGTCCGGCGACTGCGCCTGGCGGCATCCGCTCTCCGGGCGCCCGGCGCTGCTGGAGACCTGGCACTCCAGCTGGTCCGACCGCACCTGGGGCGCGCCGCTGGCCTTCCACCAGGTCTTCGCACCGGACGCGGCACCGATCGGCGGCGCGGACTACCACCGGGCCGGAGCCGACGGCATGCCTGGCCACCCGACCACCTGGGTGCTGGCCGAGGACGACGACGTGCTCGGCGCTCTGGCTGCTGGCCGTACCGCAATTACCGCAGGGCCGGGAAGCCCCATGCTGCTACGACTGGGCGATGAATTCTTGACGCTCGGCGCCGACGGGTTACTGCTGGCCGACGCACTGGGCCGCCGCCGAGTTGTTCGCGGCGACCGGACGCTGCTGCCGGCCTCGACCGGGATGCACTGGTTGGAAGACGGGGCCACCGGCATCCAGGCGATCTGCAACTGAACCGATCTGCAACTGAACCCATCTGCAAGCGGCCAGACAGTCAGCCGCGCCGAGCCCGCTACCCGGGCGGCTCGGGCACAGCGCCGCCCGCGGGGAGCAGCCGAACGGTGGCGATCTCGAAGGATCGCAGCGCCACCTGCACGGAGCCGTCGCGGCTCACCACCTGCCCGGCATCAGCCAGTTCCCGGCTGAGAAGGTCGACGCGGACCGCTGAACGGATCGGCCGGGCCGGACAACGCAGTACGGCGATGGTCGGTGACGGAGTCAGCGCCACCACCCGCACGTCGATGGCGCCGCGCGGTCCGGCGACCACGCTCGACAGCAGAACGCCGTCACCGGACAGCTCCAATCCGGGCCGGGGCGCCGGCAACTCGCCCCCCGCCGTCGCGGATCCATTGCGCACCAACGCGTCCAGCGCGAAGTCCTCAGCGAGCTGCGCCAGCCGGTCGGCGTGCCACTGGCCGCCGTGCGGCAGCACCGCCAGGCGCACAGTCCGCGGCCCCGGCGACTGACCGAGCGGGGTCGGCAGATGCGGTCCGGCCGGTTCGTCCCGGAACGCGTTGACGTTGCGGGACAGGAAAGCGGCCCCGCGAAGCAGCGTGATCGCCAGCTCGTCGGGGTTGCGGAGCACCTCATACTCGGTGGGGGCATCCAGCAGGACAGCGGCGCCGCCCGCGCTCACGAACGAACTGGCCGGGTAGGTCGCGATGGGGAACTCACCCACCGGCCCCGACTCGGGGCGTCCGTCACGCTCGACGACGGCGAACTGGCCCATCGCCAGACTGGTTTCCGCCGGCCGCGGGCAGGGAACATGCAACCGCAGCCGATGGTCACGTACCTGGTTGTCGAACGACACCGTCAGCCGCACGAACGGCTCCCCCCGGCGAAGTTCGACGACCATGTCGACATCCGCCGGAACCAACTCCTCGGAGCGGCGATCATGCTCCCCATCGACCGGCCACCGGTAACGCCGGCGGATGCGGACACTGGCCAGGAGCGGCCCGGTGTGCAGCACCCGCACCTGCACCGAGTCCGGCTGCTGCACCAGGAGGTCGGCCGCTGGCGGTGCGTAGTTGTAGGAGTCGCCGGCGTCGCCGCCGTCAACAATCCTGCCCACACCGATCAGTTCGCTATCGCCTGCGACGATTCCCAGGGTGCCGTCTGCCGCGATGCTGACCTCAATGCCCGGCCCGGACAATCCGCTCTCGGTCGCGGCTACCGGATCGCCGTCGGCGGCGGACAGATCGGCGCTGCTCATCGCATCGTCAGGGACACCTGGAGCCAGCCGGAGAGCTGTGAAACCCAGTGCCGGTACTTCGATCTCGGTCAGCACGACCCGTCGAGGTTCGTCCACCGTCAGCGCTCGCCATGGGCCTGGCCGGGTGGCCGCGACAGTTGCAACCCTGGCCCGCTGCACCGTGGCGTCCCAGCTGCCTCGGCCCGGGTCAGCGGCTAGCTCGAACCGCAGCTGCGGCGGAGTCGACTCGGCATCGATCAGCACTTCCCGCACCTGACGACCGAACAACTCGCGGTCGTGCACCCGGCGGAACAGCGTCGCCAGGTCAGCAGAATCGACTGTCTCGTCGGCCAGTACCCGGGCAGGCGTGGGCAGTTCCTGAGCGGGCAGCCGGCGTCCGCCGGCGTCCAAGACTGCCACCGCGCCGTGCTCTGCGGCCGGCAGGTCCACGCTCACCAACAGCTTTCGCGTCCGCGGTGATGGATTCACCACCAGCGCGGCATCGGTGGGTACCAGCGCGGCCAGCACAGCCGTCGCGTCATCGCGGACGGCCTGCCCGATCTGCCCGGCCTCGGCGATGCGGGCACCCACCTGCACTGCTGTCTCGTCCACCCCGCAACCGGTCACCGAGTCGTGGCAGGAACAGTCGACCAACTTGGTCCAGGCCAGCTCCAGCAACGCGGTGGGCCATGCGGTGCCCCACAACGCCTGCAAGGGCTCGGCATACCGCTCCACCATCCGCTCCGCCCCGGCCAGCGACTGCTTCAGGGCCGGACGGATGGAGATCACGCCGGGCAGGATGTTGGCCCTGGCATGGGAGCGCAGTTCGCCGGCAAGCACGGGTAACTCTGCCTCAGGATCGAACTCGGCGAGGTACTCGGCCAGCGTGGCCACTCGCACCCGGTGCCTCGATGCCGCCTCCACGGCGCGTACCTGGTTCATCAACGTCGGCAGCGGACCTGAATGGTCCGTGCCGTACATGGCCAGCACCTCATCGCCGCTCGGCCCATCGGCCGAAGCGCCCGGCCGGTGCCCAAATGCGCCAGCGAAGCCGGCCAGTCGCCGATCCAGCCGGCCAGGCACGTCGATCGCATCGTCGAACAGATCGGAAACGTTGCCGTATCCGGCGATCAGGTACTCGGTACGGATCGACGTCCCATCTGGCGACACCCAGCGGAAGGCGTGAGTATCCACTGCCAGCGGAACCCCTCGGTAGACGCAGGCGTGCCGCAGGCCCACACCACGCAAGATCTGCGGCATCTGCGCGATGTGGCCGAACATGTCCGGCAGGTATCCAACCGCCATGCTCGGGCCAAGTGTGGCCGCCTGCGCCGCGCCGAGCTGCAGATTTCGAATGATGTTCTCCCCCGAGCACAAAAATTCGTCCAGCAGCACCCGCCAGGGCCCGATCGCGAACTGCCCGGATCGCACCAGCGTGGCGAACTCGGCCCGGCGCTCCGGCCTGATCTCCAGGTAGTCCTCGACGGCTGCCATCTGTCCGTCGAAGGTGAACCGGAAGTCGGCGTCGGCCTTGGCCCTGACCAGTACGTCGTCGACGACGTCGATCAGCCGCATCCGGAACCGCTGGAACGGCTCGTACCATTCGCGGTCCCAATGAGTGTGTGGCACCAGCGCAATCTGCAACGGTCGCAGCTCGGCAGGATTGGTGCTCACCTGCTCATCCTGTCGCCGGCCTCGCCGGAAACCTCGATCCCTGCCGTGGCAGCGTATTTCGCGTAGATCTGCTGGCCGGTTTTGATGTCCGCCAGGCCCTCCGCCGGCCCGGACCGCGGCCGCACGTGGTCGGTCACCATCGCCGCAAATGCTTCCAGCTCGATCTCGAACTCCTCGGCGACGCTGCGAACGATCGCCCGCGACTCCGCACCGGAGACATTGTCCACCACGTGCAGCTCGCTCGGTGCGTTGAGCAGGTACGGGCACGGGAAGACAACCCCGGCGCTCCCGCTGCCGTGATGCACTGTCACGCTCTCCCGGTAGGCGGGGTAGTCCGGGATGTAGTGCCAGCTCAGTGAGAACGGCAGGTCGCCGGGCAGGGTGCCGAGCACCTCAACCGACCCGGGCTCGCCGGCGTAGCGCCGCACCATGTCGATGGACGTCGGCGAGCCGAACATGCTGCGCAGCAAAGAGATGTCGTGCACGATGCTACCCAGCAGGATGTTGGTGTACAGGCGCGCATGGACGTCGCCCGACCGGCCGATCGCCGCATGGACCGCAGCGTCGGTGGCGGCATCCAACGGCCCGAGAACGTCCGGGTCCGTATCGGTGGCGCGCGGGGGCAGCTTGGCGAAGGCGAGTTGCGAGGCATCGGACGGATGCAGGACTTGCACGTCAACCGCCCGTATATCTGTTGCTGCGGCGACGATCTCGGCGAGTGCGGTGGCTGCTGGGTCGTACTGCTTCATATAGGCAACCTGCACCATCGGCCGATCGCCCACTGCGTTAATCACCGCAGCCGCTTCGGCCCGGCTGTAGGCCAGCGGCTTCTCGCAGAACACCGGCAGCCCGGCTGCCACCGCTGCCAGCGCGTCACCCCCGTGTGATCCGGAGGTGAGCAGAACCAGCGCGTCGAGGCCGGGCAACTCGATCAGGTCGGCGACCCCGACCACCCGCCGATCCGGCGGTACGCCGTATCGGGCGCCGACCCGGTCCCTGGTGGAGCGGGAAAGCTCGGCGACCGCGGACAGCTGGAACAGGTCCGGACGGCGGGCCAGCAACGGTAGGTGGACGGTCTGCGCAACGGCACCAAGACCGGCGACGCCGACACTGATGGGTCGTCGTGCCATGTCAGCTCCCTGCCCCGTCAACGGTGCTGTCGGTGTCGGCGGCGCTGGTCTCGACCTCGAGATCACCGCGGCCCATTCCGAACCCCAGCGCCTGCAGTGCCCGGAAGTTATGCCGCTGGTCGTCCAGCATCTGCTCGAAGCTGTCCTCCGGGCCGGCCAGGATGTCCTGCTCCACTACGGCCCAACCCGAGTAGCCGGAGGCGATCAGCGCGGCAACCACTCCTGGCACATCGAGGTCCCCGTCGCCGATGGGTACGAACACCCGCTGCGCCCAGACTTCGAGCATTCCGGCACCGGACGCCAACGCTGCGGTGATCACCGCCGTGCGAGCGTCCTTCAAGTGCAGGTGATTGATCCGTCCCGCCCAGCGGGAGACCGCCGGCACCGGGTCACCGCCACCGACGATGAGGTGCCCGGTGTCCAGGGTGATGTCGATGTCAGTGGCGTCCAGCAGCCGGTCCACCTCGGCGGGCGACTCGACATCGGTGCAAACGTGGTGGTGAAAGGTTGCCGTGTATCCGCGGTCCGCGCACCGAGCGACCGCGTCATTGACGTTACGGGCCAGGGCGTTCCAGCCGGCTGCGTCCAGACCGATCTCCGGCGTTCGAGCACCGCCGCCAGGGTTGGCCGCGCGGATCGGTCGGCCCGAAACGGCCAGGGTCGGCTTGGGCGCCGGCCTGCCCGCGACGCTGCCTGCCGCGTCGTAAATGTCCAGCGCAGCCTGCAGCCGCGGCAGCGCAGCGGCGTAGCCGTCGTCGTCGAAGAACGGCAGATCGCACCAGCCACCGGCCAGACCGAGGCCGTGTCGGATGAGTCGCTCGCGCAGTTCACCGTTGTTGCCGAGGTATCCGGGGTCGCCCAGGTCGATGCCCAGGTATCCGATGTCGGCCAGACCCGTCATCAGTTGCTCGGGATCGGGCCGGACATAGTCGGCCCTGCTCAGCTCGAAGGCTCCGAAGCTGACCGGGGCGTTGGCCAGGACCACCGTCATCGAAGAACCTCCTGAGATGCGGCGAGCACGCCGACCGGACCTGGTCTGGCGACCCTTACATGCTAGTTGCCATGCTGTCAGGACAATCTAACCAATGATCGAGCCCGTTGGCGAGTGCGACCAGGACCGCATGCCTCGAACGTCAGCGACTGCGATTTGCCGTCGCCCGAAATGTCCTAAGGTGCACCAGCTCTGCGTACGGCCTAGATCTCCGTAGCTGGTCGTCCGAAGTCAGCGAACGTGGGACTGTACGAACGGGGGCCGGACGACCGTTGCCCGCAACCGGCGGCCGCGCACGTCTATCGCCACCTCATCGCCTTCGGACACCCCGGCCGCGGTGTCGATCAGCGCCAGCGCGATGCCGCGGGACAGCGTGGGCGAGAAGGTCCCCGTCGTGGTCTGGCCAATCACGCTGGGCTCGGATGTTCCTGACACCCTTGACGCGGCGTCGCTGCCGGGGGCGCGCAACACCCGCTGGTGTGGCCGGGGCACCCCGCGGTCCAGGGCGTCCAGGCCCCACAGCAGCCGGGCCGGACCGGCGGCCTTCTCGGCCAGCAGCGCCTCCCGCCCGAAGAAGGCGTCCTTCTTCCAGCCGACCGCCCACCCGGCCCTGGCTTGCACCGGCGTGATGTCCGGCCCCAGATCCTGGCCGTGCAACGGATATCCCATCTCGGTTCGCAGCGTGTCCCGCGCTCCCAGCCCCGCGGGCCGCCCACCACACGGTTCGGCAGCGGCCAGCAGCGCATCCCACACCGCGCTGGTGGCGTCCCAGGCGGGCACCAGCTCGTAACCGTGCTCGCCGGTGTACCCGGTGCGGCACACCCGCAGCGTCGCTTTGTCGAAGTCGGCGTCCCGCCACGACATGTAGTCCAGGTCGGCGGGTAGTCCCAGCGCCTGCAACACCTGTCCCGAGCGCGGTCCTTGCACGGCCAACACGCCGAACTCGGCATGCCGATCGGTCACCGTGATGCCGGCCGGCGCGACCGCGGCGAGCGCCGCCACCACCGCCGCGGTATTGGCCGCATTCGGTACCAGGAATACTTCGTCGTCGGAGACCAGGTAAGCGATCAGGTCGTCGACAACCCCACCGGAGGCGTTGCAGCACAACGTGTACTGCGCTTGGCCAGGCCCGATCCGGCCCAGGTCGGCCGACAGGCAGGAGTTGACGAACTGCGCAGCACCCGGACCGGTCACGGTGGCCTTGCCCAGGTGCGAGACGTCGAAGATCCCGACTGCCTCCCGCACCGCGATGTGCTCGGCCACCACTCCGCCGCCCGCATAGGAGATAGGCATCTCCCAGCCGCCGAACGGGGCCATGCTCGCGCCGAGCGCAACATGCCGTCCGTGCAGCGGAGACCTGGACAGTGTGCCGTCGGGACCTGCGGCCGGACTGGCGTCGGCGTCTGTGTCGGACATGCAGCACACCGTATCGCTGAAGCCCGGCCCACTGCGGCTACCGTCGGTACAACAATCACCCGACCGCACACACCCGACCGCACACACCCGATCACCCGGAGCGCCCGCCATGACCAACCTCACGCTATCCGCTGCCGCACCGGGATCGGCCAAGGCCGACGCACTGGTGGTCACCCTGGTCGCCGGCGCCAACGGCCCGGAACCCGCGATCGCCGGATTCGCCACCATCGCTGCTGCCGCCGCACTGGCCGGAGCCACCGGCAAGCCCGGTGAGGTGACGGTGCTCCCCGGTAGCGGACTGGTCGCGGCGGACCGGGTGATCGCGGTGGGTCTCGGCGACGTCGCCGCGCTGTCGCAGCCGGACCTGGCCGAGCGGGTCCGGCGGGCAGCCGGGGCGGCATCACGGGCCGCCCGGGGCCACCGCCGCGTCGTCTCGACGCTGTCGCAGGCCGACCTGGGCGCGGCCGCCGAAGGCCACCTGCTCGGCGCCTACGCCTTCGGCGCCTACAAGGAGCAGGACAGGGCGCCGGTTGCCGCCGTCACTCTCGCCGTGGAAAAGGTCGACCGCACTGCGCGCGACGAGCTGCGCAGGGCGGTCGTCACCGCCGAGGCCGTCTGCTTGGCGCGCGACCTGGTCAACACAGCGCCGAACGATCTACCGCCGTCGGTATTCGCCGACCGGGCAGCGGCTGCCGCCAAGGCCGCCGGGCTGAAGGTCCAGGTCCTGGATGAGAAGGCGCTGGCCAAGGCCGGCTATGGCGGCATTCTCGGCGTCGGGTCCGGGTCGACCAGACCACCGCGGCTGGTCCGGATCAGCTACTCCCCGGCCGCGGCCAAGAAGTCCACGCCGTTGGTGGCGCTGGTCGGCAAAGGCATCACCTTCGATTCCGGCGGCATCTCCATCAAGCCGGCGGCCGGTATGGACCACATGACCAGCGACATGGCTGGCGCTGCCGCGGTGATCGCCACCGTCATCGCGGCGGCTGCACTGCGGTTGCCGATCGCGGTCACTGCCACGGTGCCGATGGCAGAGAACCTGCCATCCGGCTCCGCCTATCGTCCCGGTGATGTGCTGCGGCACTACGGCGGCAAGACCGTGCACGTCTTGAACACAGACGCGGAAGGTCGGCTGATCCTGGCCGATGCCATCGTCCGGGCGTGTGAGGACAAGCCCGACTTTTTGCTGGACACCGCGACGCTGACCGGCGCCCAGTTGGTGGCGCTGGGCAACCGCACGATGGGCGTGATGGGCACGCCGGAGTTCCGCGACCGGGTCGCCGAGTTGGCCCGCGAGGTCGGCGAGGGCGGCTGGGCGATGCCGCTACCGGAGGAGCTACGGGAGGGCCTGGACTCGCCGCTGGCCGACATCGCGAACGTCGCCGGCGACCGGGCCGGCGGCATGTTGGTGGCCGGGCACTACCTGGCCGCGTTCGTCCCCGACGCTGTCACCTGGGCGCACCTGGACGTAGCGGGGCCCGCGTTCAACACCGGCAAGGCCTACGGGTACACCGACCAGGGCGGCACCGGAGTTCCGGTACGCACCATGCTGGCGGTGCTGGCGGACATCGCTGTGACCCAGGCCGCAGTGACACGTACTGCAGCGACACGTCCAGCAGCCACACGTACAGCAGCCACACCTAAAGCAGCGAAGGGCAAAGCGGCACGCTGAACTCACCGTCAGGTACCGCCGAGTTCCTCCCGCTCGGCTCGCCGCCGAAGCAGCGTCTGCCGCCGGGAGTAGTCCCGCATCCGCTGCGGGTACCCAACCATGGTGGCGTCGTAGACCGGCAGCGCATGGCTCCGGGCGAAGGACTCCGCAGCCTTTGGCGACTCCACCAGCTTTCGGGTGAACTCCCCGTCGTGGGCCACCAGCAACATCGAGGTGCCGGTGACGGCGGTTTTCGGCTCGACGAAGACTTCCACGCCGTGCCGCTGTCCGACCCACTGCGACAGCGCATCGTCGGTCGCCGCCTGCTCGGCACGCTTACCTCGCCGGGAAAACAGCCCCATGCCTCACCTCCGGTCCACATCGGTCGAACCGACCATCCCGTCGGCGACCGTCACGTGAGCACCAGTGTTCCCGACGATCAGGTCAGTCCGCTGTGAGGTGACGTCGGCGGGTCGCACCGCCGAGTACGCCAACCAGCTCACCCGTGACGCACGCAACCCGCCGAGATGCCAAGATGGAACGGCACGGCTGTACGCGTCGCACCTCCCGCCAATCAATCGGGCAGTGCACATATCAGGCAGTCGCATGTATGAGGCAGTGCATGAATGAGGCAGTACGCGAACGAGGCAGTGCACGAACTGAGCAGCATCGGAATCCGTTCATCCGAACCGAGCATCCGAACCGAGCACAAGGAGTGTCACCGACGATGACCGACACCAACGTGGACCTGGTGGTACTCGGCGGTGGCTCCGCCGGCTACGCCGCCGCCATCCGGGCATCTGAACTGGGTTCGTCCGTTGCGTTGATCGAGCGTGACAAGGTGGGCGGCACCTGCCTGCACCGGGGCTGCATCCCGACCAAGGCGCTGCTGCACGCCGCCGAGGTCGCCGACGAGGCCAGGGAGGGTGCCGCGGTCGGCGTCCGGTCCAGCTTCGACGGGATCGACGTGCCCGCGCTACAGCAGTACAAGGACGGCATTGTCGGCAAGCACTTCAAGGGCCTGACCGGCCTGATCAAGTCCCACGGCGTGACGATCGTCCAGGGCGACGGGCGGTTCGTCGGTCCGAACACCGTGCTGGTCGGTGACGACAGGTACATCGGCACCGATGTGGTGCTGGCAACCGGTTCATACTCCAAGTCGCTGCCAGGTCTGGAGATCACCGGCCGGGTGATCACCAGCGAGCAGGCCCTGGAGCTTGCCTGGGTACCAGAGAAGGTCATCGTGCTGGGCGGCGGCGTGATCGGCGTCGAGTTCGCCTCGGTGTGGGCCTCCTTCGGTGCTGAAGTGACAATCGTTGAGGCGCTGCCGTCGCTGGCCCCGGCCGAGGACCCGTGGGTCGGTAAGCAACTGGAACGCGCATTCCGCAAGCGCAAGATTGCCTTCAAGACCGGCGTACGTTTCTCCGGCGTCACCCAGGACGACTCGGGGGTGACTGTCTCCCTGGAAGACGGTTCCTCGCTGCAGGCGGACCTGCTGCTGGTCGCGGTCGGTCGCGGCGCGGCCACCGACGGGTGCGGCTTCGCCGAGGCAGGGGTCACCATGGACCGAGGGTTCGTGATCGTCGACGAGCGGCTGGCCACCAACCTGCCGCACGTGTACGCGATCGGGGACATCGTGCCTGGGCTGCAGTTGGCCCACCGGGGCTTCCAGCAGGGCATCTTCGTGGCCGAGGAGATCGCCGGCCTCGCCCCCGTCGTGGTGCCCGACTCTTCAGTCCCCCGGATCACCTACTGTGACCCGCAGATCGCCTCCGTCGGGCTGACCGAAGCGGGGGCGATCGAGGCGCACGGTAAAGACGCGGTCGAGACCTTCGTGCTCAGCCTGGGCGGCAATGCCAAGACTGACATCCTGCGCACCGCCGGCGGGGTCAAGGTGGTCAGGGTCAAGGACGGCCCGGTGGTCGGGTTCCACATGGTCGGCGGCCGGGGCGGCGAGATGATCGGCGAGGCGCAATTGATAGTCGGCTGGGAGGCGTTCCCCGAGGACGTCGCCCCATTCATCCACGCACACCCCACGCAGTACGAGGCGCTCGGCGAGGCGATGCTTGCGCTGGCCGGCAAGCCGCTGCACGCCGGGCACTGACCCCAAGATCCAGCACCGGACCCCAGCTCCCAGACCGTAGGAGAGAACAGCACATGTCCCACTCCGTGCAGATGCCGGCCCTCGGCGAGAGCGTCACCGAAGGCACCGTTACCCGATGGCTGAAGAAGGAGGGCGACCAGGTCACCGAGGACGAGCCGTTGTTGGAGGTGTCCACCGACAAGGTGGACACCGAGATCCCCTCGCCCTACTCCGGAGTCCTGGAAAAGATCGTGGTCGGCGAGGACGAAACTGCTGAGGTCGGCGCCGAGCTCGCGGTAATCGGCGACGGTTCCGGTGGTGCCGGCTCCGCCGAAGGCTCAGACTCGGCCGGCGAATCCGACCAGCAGCCGGATCAGGCCGCTGCCCCGGAACCCGAGGTGGCCGCCACACAGGGCGAGCCTGACCGTCCCCAGCCCGCCGATGAGCAGCACGCACCGGACTCGTCGGACGCCGGGTCGACCAACACCGAGCCGTCCAGCACCGGGAAACCTGAAACCGAGTCCCCCAACACCGGGTCATCCGGCACGGGAACACCCGTGACGATGCCCGCCATGGGCGAGTCGGTCACCGAGGGCACCGTCACCCGCTGGCTTAAGAAGGTCGGCGACACCGTTGCCGAGGACGAGCCGCTGCTGGAGATCTCTACCGACAAGGTAGACAGCGAGTTGCCATCACCAGTCGCCGGAACACTGTTGGAGATCACCGTCGGCGAAGACGAGACCGTCGAGGTGGGCGCACAGCTCGCCGTGATCGGCCAGGCGGGGCAAGCACCACCCCACGCCGAACCGGCATCGGCAGATGCGGGTGCTGCCCCAGCGCAACCAGAACCAGCACCTGCACCTGCACCTGCACCTGCACCCGAAGCCGAAGCCGAAGCCGAAGCGCGGAGCGAACCCGAACCGGAGCGAGAGAGCCGGGAGCAGCCGCGGCGCGACGAACCCGCACCCGCCCCTGCCGGCTCGTCGCACGCGGCCACCGCGTCGGCACCAGCGGCAGCGCCTGCGCAGTCCTGGCAGCCGCCGGCCAAGGCGCCCTCGGGTGCCTACGTGACACCCGTCGTCCGCAAACTCGCGGCCGACAACGGAGTGGACCTGTCGGGCGTCACCGGTACCGGAGTCGGCGGTCGGATCCGCCGAGAGGACGTGCTGGCCGCAGCTCAGGCGACGAAGGAAGCCGCCGAGCGAACTGTTGCTGCATCGATCGCGACGGCTTCGGCAGGGGCATCCTCTTCCATGCCCCGGCCCGACGAGGCCGCCGCGGCATTGATCGGTACAACGGCGAAAACACCGCGGATTCGGCAGTCGATCGCCCGGAACATGGTCGCCGCGCTGCAGACCGCCGCCCAGCTGACCACAGTGATGGAGGTCGACGTCAGCCGGGTTGCCGCACTGCGGAATCGGGCCAAGGCAGCATTCGAGGCGCGCGAGGGTGTGAAGCTGTCCTTCCTGCCGTTCTTCGTCAAGGCAGCAGTGGAGGCCGCCAAGGCGTACCCGGTGATCAACTCCTCGATCTCGGAGGATCTGAAGGAGATCACCTACCACGCCACGGTCAACATGGGCATCGCCGTCGACACCCCGCGCGGGCTGATCGTGCCGGTGATCAAGAACGCCGACGACCTCAACCTGGGCGGTATCGCCCGACACATCGCCGACCTCGCCGAGCGGACCCGGACGAACCGGATCGGTCCTGATGAATTGTCCGGCGGCACTCTCACGCTGACCAACACCGGCTCGGTGGGGGCGCTGTACGACACGGCGATCTTCGTGCCCCCGCAGTCGGCGATCCTAGTCACCGGCGCGGTCGTCAAGCGGGCGGTGGTGATCAGCGATGCGGACGGCAACGACGTCATCGCGGTGCGGTCAATGGCGTACCTGGCGCTGTCATACGACCACCGCACGATCGACGGGGCGGACGCCGCGCGGTTCCTGTCTGCAGTGAAGCGGCGCATCGAGGTGGGCGACTTCGACGCCGACCTCGGGCTGTAGCGGCGAGGCGAGTCAACATCATGCGCATCGTCGCCGCGGGGGTCAGCGGCTTCATCGGCAGCCAGCTGCTGCCGGCGCTGCGGGCCGCCGGGCACCAGGTGCAGACGCTGGTGCGGCGACCGGCACGAGGCAGCGACGAGATCAGCTGGGAGCCCGATTCCGGTCGGCTGAACGACGCTGTGCTGGACGGTATCGACGCGGTGATCAACCTTTGCGGGGTCGGTGTCGGCGACCGTCGCTGGACGCCGGCCTATCAGGAGCTGATCAGGACATCCCGAGTCCGCCCGACCCGGCTGCTCGCCGAGGGCTGCGCCAGGGCCGAGGTACCAGTGCTCCTGAATGCCTCGGCCGTGGGCATCTACGGCGACGGCGGGGACCAGCCGGTCGACGAGACTTCGCCGCCCGGCTCCTCCTTCCTGGCCGGCGTCTGCGTCGACTGGGAGGCCGCCACCGAGGCCGCCCGGTCCGGCGGCGTCCGGGTGGTCAACCTGCGCAGCGGTCTGGTGCTCGGGCGCGCCGGCGGGCTGCTGCCACGGCTGGCACTGATGACCCGGCTGTTGGCCGGCGGCCGGCTGGGCTCGGGTCGGCAATACTTCCCGTGGATGAGCATCGCCGACGAGGTGCGTGCCATCGGGTTCCTGCTCAGCGCGGACGTCCGCGGGCCGGTGAACCTGGTGGCGCCCACGCCGGTCACCAACGCGGAATTCACCGCAGCGCTGGGCAGCGTGCTGGGCCGACCCACGCCGTGGATAGTGCCGGAATTCGCGCTGAAGGCGGCGCTCGGTGGTTTCGCAATCGAGGTGCTGGGTGGTCAGCGAGCGGTGCCCGCGGCGTTGACCAGTGCCGGCTTCGACTTCAGCCACCGCGAACTGGCAAGCGCGCTGCACGCCGAGCTCGGCCGCGAATCCTGACGGGGCAGGGCCAGGTCAGCCCGCCTAGGAAGGTCGGTCAACCGGGCCGTCACTCGATGTGTCTACCCGCCCGAACCGGCGATGGCGGGCCGCGTAGATCTCGCAGGCACGCCACAGATCTCGCCGGTCGAAGTCGGGGAAGAGCGTGTCAAGGAACACCAGCTCGGCGTAGGCGGACTGCCAGAGCAGGAAGTTGCTGGTGCGCTGCTCCCCCGATGAGCGCAGGAACAGGTCGACGTCCGGCATGTCCGGCTCGTCGAGGTAGCGGGCCAGCAGCCGCTCGGTGACCTTTGACGGATTCAACCGGCCCGCCGCGGCGTCGACGGCTATCGCTCGTGCCGCATCGACGATCTCGGCGCGCCCCCCGTAGTTGACGCACATGGTCAATGTCAGCACCGTGTTGTCCTTGGTGAGTTGCTCGGCGACCTCCAGCTCACGGATCACGCTGCGCCACAGCCTCGGGCGCCGGCCGGCCCAACGGACCCGCACCCCAAGCTCGTGCATGGCATCGCGGCGGCGGCGGATCACGTCCCGGTTGAAGCCCATCAGGAAACGCACTTCCTCCGGCGAACGCGACCAGTTCTCGGTGGAGAAGGCATAAGCGGACAGGTGTCGGACGCCGATCTCGATAGCGCCCTCGACGACGTCGAAGAGCGCGGCCTCGCCGCGCTTGTGACCTTCGGTGCGGGGCAGTCCCCTGGCCCGCGCCCACCGTCCGTTACCGTCCATCACAAGGGCCACGTGCCGCGGCACCGCTGCCGCTGGCAACGCGGGCGGTCTGGCTCCGCTGGGATGCGGGTTCGGCGGTCGTACTTTCACGAGCGACCAACGCCAGGCAGTGTTGTCACCGCAGTCGCCGTCACCGCAGTCGCCGTCACCGCAGTACCTGCCGCCCCTGCGTCGTCCCGGTCCACCAGTGGCAGGGATCGCAGCCCGCGCTCCAGGTGCCACTGGACCAGCGCGGCTACCAGCCCGGACGCCTCCCGTCGGCGCCCGGGCGCCACGGCCTCGGCGACGGTCCAATCGCCGGTACTCAGCGCGACCAGCAGGTCCAAAGTTTCCGGTGCGGGCCTGGCATACCCGGTGGATCGGCAGGCAGGGCACAGCACGCCGCCGGCCGAGATGTGGAACGCCGCGTGCGGGCCGGGAGCGGCGCACCGGGCGCAGTCGGTCAGCGCGGGCGCCCACCCAGCCAGCGCCATCGACCTGAGCAGGAACGCGTCCAGCACCAGCCCAGGCGCGCGGCCGGTCTCGGCTAACGCGCGCAGCGCGGAGACCAGCATCAGGTACAGCCGCAAGGACGGTTCCCGCTCCTCGGAGGTGAGCCGCTCAGCGGTCTCCACGATGGCCGTGGCCGCCGTGTACCGCGGATAGTCCCCGGCGATGGTCGGCCCGAAGGAGTCCAGCGTGACGGCCTGGGTGACGATGTCCAGGTTCCGCCCCGCGTACAACTGCAGGTCGACATGGCTGAACGGCTCCAGCCGGCCGCCGAACCGGCTCTTGGTCCGCCTGACCCCCTTGGCCACCGCACGGACCCGCCCGCTGCGGCGGGTCAGCAAGGTGATGATCCGATCCGCCTCGCCGAGCTTGCCGACGCGCAACACCACGGCGGTATCGCGGTAGACGGGCACCGATCCATCGTGCCATCCAACCGGGACGGCCGGGGTACGACACCACTGCGGCGACACCACTGGCGCAACTCCGCTGCCACAACTCCGCTGCGGCACGAACTGTGCGGATGCGCCGGGACCAATTCCCGCGCAGTGCACTAACCTGACAGCAATTCAGCTGACCGGCCGGTGCCGACCAGGTTCCGGCCGGTGATCACCTGCAGAACCGACAAAGACCGGTGGTAACCGAATGACAGCGACACCGACGATCCGCACGGCTGAGCCCGATGATGCCGAGGCATTCGCCGCATGCCACCTGGCTTGCTGGCGAGAGGCCTATGAGAACCTGTGGGGCACGGAGCGGATCGCCGCCATCGATCCGGCGGCGCTGGCCGTCCGACGCCGCACCGAGATCGAAGAGGGAACCGCAGCCCACGCACTGGCCGAACTCGACGGCGAGGTGATCGGCGTGGCCATCGCGGGCCCCAGCCGGGATGAAAAGCCACCGACAGCGACCGAGCTGTACGCGATTTACATCAGAGCCGCCCACTACGGGTCAGGAACGGCGTCCCAGCTGATGGACGCAGTGATCGGCGACCAGCCCACCAGCTTGTGGACGTACCGGGACAACCCCAGGGCCAGCGCCTTCTACGTCAACCACGGGTTCATCCCGGACGGCGCGGAGAAGACCGACTCGATGGGCATCCTGGAGATCCGGATGACCCGCAAGTAGCCGCCAACGGCCCTAGGCAGGTCAACAGCTCTACCCTGGCATGCTGGAGCAGTGAGCAGGATCCTGGTCAATGTCGCCGTTCGGCACTTCGCCGACGGCCGCTTCGTCTCGCGGCCCGACATCGTCGCCGGCGAGGAGCCGCTGGAGATCCGCCTGGGCGGCCGCCCCTTCACCGTCACCATGCGGACGCCGGGCCACGACGTGGAACTCGTGCACGGCCTGCTGCTGGCCGAGGGGATCATCTCCGCAGCCGACGACGTCCTGGCGGCTCGGTACTGCGCCGGCGCGGACGAGGACGGGCGCAATACCTACAACGTGATGGATGTCGAACTGGCGAGGCCGCTGGCGGCCGCTGAAGCAATCCGATCCGCGGTGCGGACCGCATCGGCGACCTCCGCATGCGGCGTGTGCGGGAAGGCGTCCATCGATGCGCTGCGCCTCCGAGTGCGCCACCCACTGTGCCCAGGCCCCCGGCTGAACCCAGAGGTGGTCGCCGCACTGCCCGGACGGCTCCGCCAGGGCCAGCGTGCATTCGCCAGGACCGGCGGCCTGCACGCCGCCGCGCTGGCCGACGCGAACGGGCAGCTGGACGAGGTTCGAGAGGACGTCGGCAGGCACAACGCGGTCGACAAGGTGATCGGCGCCGCCCTGATGGCGGGACGGATCCCAGCAACCGACAGAGTGCTGGTCACCTCATCCCGTGCATCCTTCGAGCTTGTCCAGAAGGCGATTCTGGCCGGGATCGGGATGCTGGTGGCCGTCTCCGCACCATCCTCATTGGCTGTGGAACTGGCTGTTGACGCGGGGCTGACGCTGGTCGGTTTCACCCGGCAGACCTCGTTCAACGTCTACAGCGCTGCCGGGAGGGTGGGCGGCGACTGACCTCTGGTGACGGCGAGTATCAAATGACGGTGAGTATCAAACGCCTGCAGTGCCCCCTCTTCCTGACATACGATCCATCGAGGTTCTGAATGTCCGGTCCCTGATCCGCCCGATGTCCCCGGCAGACGTTCCACTGCGGAGCCCATCCGTCGAGCGCCACCCGAGCCGCACCCGACCCCCGATCTCCGACTGAGAGGCCATGATGCGACCCCGAACCGCCCTTACAGCCCTGGCATGCGCGGTCGCCCTGCTCGTAGGCGGCTGCTCCGCAACCACAGCCGGCACGGCACAGCGAGCGGGCGCCGCGCCCGTGTCCAGCAAGGCCCCGGGTGTGGGCGGCTCAGGCAGTGGTGATGGCACGGCGCCCGGGGGTCAGTCCGCGCCTTCCGACCCCGGCTCCTTGACGACCGGGCTCGGCTCGCTACCGACCGGCCCGGGCACGCCACCGGCTGGCCCCAGCTCGCTACCGACCGGCCTCGGTTCCATGCCGACCGACCTCGGAGCGTTGCCGACGGACATGGGCGGTTTGACCAGCATGCTCGGCGGAGTGCCTGGAGTATCCGGCGACTGCATGTCGCTGCTGGGGATCATTCTGGGCGTCTCATCGCTGTTCCTCGGCCCGACGTTGGGCGGCCAGCCGATCACCCAGCAGCAGGTCGACCAGGCATTCACCGGTATGGGCACCATCCCGGACGAGCTGAAGGCGCCCTTGAACGTCATCCACCAGGCCGCTGAGCAGGCAGTTGGAAAGTCCTCGACCGAAGCACTGCAAATCCTCGGCAGTGACCAGGTCTCCGCAGCGATGGACCAGCTGAGCAAGTACTCCGACACCAAGTGCGGCGGGAGCTGATCCGATTCGTCCACCGGCAGCCGCTACCCTCATCGGAAGGCCGAGGAGGATCGCCGATGTTTCGCCGTATCGCACTGACTGTTGCTTGTACTATCGCGCTGGCCCTCGGGGGCTGCGCCGCGGATCCAACGATGCCTGGCGAGAACGGACCCGGCCAGTCCACGCCGAGCGTGCCGGTAGCGAGCACACCGCCCGCCTCATCCTCCGACGTACTACCCGGCCTGTCTGCAGTGTGCAGCACGATGATTGCGGCACAGGCGGCCATCTACGCGGAACTGGCCAAGGCGCTGGGCGGGCAAGTTCTCACCGCCGACGGTGTAAACGCGGTATTCGACGGCATCAGCCCAGACGTGCCTACAACGCTGACCGACGACATCAACACGCTCCGGCAAGCCGCGCTGAGTTCAGTGGGTCAGTCCGACAATCAGGTTGCCGCGATCCTCGGGGCCGATTCGGTGACCGCGGCGCAACAGCACCTGGTCGATTACATCCACGGCTGCGCACCAAAGACCAGCTGACGCATCCGGCCTGCCAGCCCTGACGGGGCACTCCGTCAGGCGGACTTCTCCCGGGGTGGCCGCTTGGCCGGGCGCGGCACGATCGTCGGGTAGACGTTCTGCCTGACGGTCTGCTCAGTCACCACCACGCGCTCGACGTCGTCCCTACCCGGCACGTCGTACATGGCGGACATCAGCACTTCCTCCATGATCGCCCGCAGCCCCCTGGCGCCGGTGCCGCGCAAGATCGCCTCATCGGCGATCGCCTCCAGCGAGTCCGGCTCGAACTCCAGCGCGACTCCGTCCATGTCGAACAGCCGCTGGTACTGCTTGGACAGCGCATCCCGCGGCTCGGTGAGGATCTGGATCAGCGATTCCTTGTCCAGGTGTGTCACCGAGGCCACCACCGGCAGCCGCCCGATGAACTCCGGGATCAGCCCGAACTTGATCAAGTCCTCTGGCATCACGTCGGAGAAGATGTCGCTGGCGTCGATGTCGTACTTGCTGCGTATCTCCGCGCCGAAGCCGAGGCCCCGCTTGCCGACCCGTTCGCCGATGATCTTCTCCAGGCCTGCGAACGCGCCGGCCACGATGAACAGCACGTTGGTTGTGTCGATCTGGATGAACTCTTGATGCGGATGTTTGCGCCCGCCCTGCGGCGGCACCGACGCCTGGGTTCCCTCCAGGATCTTCAGCAGCGCCTGCTGCACGCCCTCGCCGGACACGTCACGGGTGATCGACGGGTTCTCCGATTTGCGGGCGATCTTGTCGACCTCGTCGATGTACACAATGCCGGTCTCGGCGCGCTTGACGTCGTAGTCCGCCGCCTGGATCAGCTTGAGCAGGATGTTCTCCACATCCTCCCCGACATACCCGGCTTCGGTCAGCGCTGTCGCGTCCGCGATGGCGAACGGGACGTTGAGCATCTTGGCCAGGGTCTGTGCCAGGTAGGTCTTGCCGCAGCCGGTGGGGCCGAGCATCAGGATGTTCGACTTGGCCAGCTCCACCGGTTCGGGTCCACGGTCGGGGCCGGCCTGGATGCGCTTGTAATGGTTGTAGACCGCGACGGACAGCGCCTTCTTGGCGGCCTCCTGCCCGATCACATACTGGTCGAGGTATTCGCGGATGGCGGTCGGCTTGGGCAGCTCGTCGAGCTTCACCTCGCCGGTCTCGGCGAGTTCCTCCTCGATGATCTCGTTGCACAAGTCAATGCACTCATCGCAGATGTACACGCCCGGCCCGGCGATCAGCTTTCGGACCTGCTTTTGGCTCTTTCCGCAGAACGAGCACTTCAGCAGGTCGCCTCCATCGCCGATGCGCGCCATGAGCCCTCTCGATCTGCCGCTGTTCGCCGGCCGCGTCCTGGGCCTGAGCGCCGGCCGGGATGTCCTGCGCTGTCTCAGACGGTACCGGCTCCCGGCGCCGCCGGCACGGGTTTAGCTGTCACGACACGGACACGACGCCGCATCGGCTGCCCCACCAGGGTAGCTGTGACCGCAAGAGACGTAGCAGCAGTCCCACGTCGGGCGCCCTCATCGGCGCCCGATCTGTCTTACTTGTCCAGCTTACGGTAGGCCAGCACTTCGTCGATCAGGCCGTACTCCTTGGCCTCGGCAGCAGTCAAGATTTTGTCCCGATCGACATCAGCCCGCACCTGCTCGGGAGTCTTGTTGGAATGTTTCGACAAGATCTGCTCCATCGCGGTCCGCATCCGGCCGATCTCGGCCGCCTGGATCGCCAGGTCTGAGACCTGCCCGTACGCGCCTTCCATTGCCGGCTGGTGGATCAAGATCCGAGAGTTGGGCAGCGCGAGGCGCTTGCCTGGAGTCCCGGCCGCCAGCAACACGGCCGCGGCCGATGCCGCCTGGCCAAGACACACGGTCTGGATGTGTGGGCGGACGAATTGCATGGTGTCGTAGATCGCCGTCATCGAGGTGAACGAACCGCCTGGCGAGTTGATGTACATGGTGATCTCGCGGTCCGGGTCGGTGGACTCCAGCGTCAGCAACTGAGCCATCACATCGTTGGCCGACGCATCATCGATCTGCACGCCGAGAAAAATGATGCGTTCCTCGAACAGCTTGTTGTACGGGTTGGACTCCTTGACGCCGTAGCTGGTCCGCTCGACGAAGGACGGCAGAATGTAGCGGGCCTGCGGCAAGGACACGGCCCTGTCGTAGGCACTGTCGTGGGCGCTGTCTCGGGCGCTGTCTCGGGCGCTGTCGTAGGCGCTGTCGTAGGCGCTGCCGTGGGCCGCTCCACCGAGCGGGCCAGCGGCGTAGCCGCCGGGAACAGATCTCATCTGGCTGTGCTCTCTTCCGTGTCCGTCGGTCACTTCTTGGGTGCCGCAGGCTGCGCGTCCTGGCCGACGATCTTGTCGATAAAGCCGTACTCCAGCGCCTGCCGAGCGGTGAACCACCTGTCGCGGTCGGAGTCAGTGGTGATCCGCTCGACCGTCTGCCCGGTGTGCCGGGCGATCAGCTCCGCCATCTCCAACTTCGACTCGTTCAGCATGTCGGCCTGGATGGCAATGTCGGCCGCGGTGCCGCCGACCCCGGCGCTCGGCTGATGCATCAGGATTCTGGCGTGCGGCAACGCGGCCCTCTTGCCAGGTGCGCCTGCAGTGAGCAGGAATTGGCCCATCGATGCGGCTAATCCCATCGCGGTGGTGGCCACGTCCGGCTCGATCAGCATCATCGTGTCGTAGATCGCCATGCCGGCGGTCACCGATCCGCCGGGCGAGTTGATGTACAGCGTGATGTCCTTCTCCGGGTCCTCTGCCGCCAATAGCAACAACTGACCGGTGATCTCATTGGCGTTGGAGTCCTTCACCTCGGAGCCGAGGATGATGATCCGCTCCCGCAGCAACCGCTCGGAGACTGAATCGGTCAGCGACATGCCCGGCGTGCCGCGCATGACTGCAGGCAGGATCTCGGGGGCGGCAGCCTCGACGGCTGCCAGGGGGTGACGGTAACTCACTGACCGCTCCTCACGTTGAAATGTCGTTCACCCGACAGTAACGACGACAGCGCCGCAAGCATGCCGGGTAGGCCCTGTGTTCGCTGACGGCGTGACCCCCGACGGCAACGCCCGGTCAGGTGCTGCTCCCCGCTCCGCCTCCGGTCAGCCGTTTGCCCTGTCCGCGTCATCGGCATCGTTGTCGCCGTGACCGGCACCGTCGTCATCAGGACTGCTACCAACGGCGCCGCCATCAACGACACCGCCATCAGCCGCATCGACGTTGTCAGCCGACTGGGCGTCGTCTGCCTCATCGACCTCTTCGATTCCGAACAGCGCGTTGACGTCCAGCACGGTGCCTGAGGTGTCCGTGACCCTCGCCCGCTGCACCGCACCGGCCAGCGCCTTGCCGCGCCGCACCTCGGCGAAGATGGACGCCATCTGGTTCGACTCCTGCAGCCGCTTGAAGTACTCATCCGGGCTCATCCGAATCCGCTGAGCGTTGTACATCAGTCGCTCGGTGAACTCCTCCTGGGTGACCCCGACCCCTTCCGCCTCGGCAATCGCGTCCAACAACAATTGCGTGCGAACCGCATCCTGCGAGGCAGTCAGGATCTCCGCCTCGAACTGCTCACGGCTTTGCCCGGTCTCGCTCAGGTGTGCGTCCAGGGCCGCCTCGTCGTGGTCGAAGACGTGCACAGCATCATGCTGGCGGGCCTTGATCTCCCCCTCGACGATGCCGGCCGGGATCGGGATCTCCGTCATCGTAAGCAGCGCCTCGAGCACCTTGTCGCGGGCCTGCGCGCCCTGGGACAGGTTCTTCACCCGGCGGATCTTCTCCGCCAGGTCCGTCCGCATCTCGGCGACCGTGTCGAACTCACTGGCCAACTGGGCAAAGTCGTCGTCAACCGCCGGCAGCGACCGCTCGGTGACCGCGGTCACGCTCACTGTCACCTCGGCCTCATCTCCCCGGTGCTCGCCGGCCACCAGCGCAGAAGTGAACGTTGCCGACTCGCCTGCGGACAACCCGGTGACCGCCTCGTCGATGCCGTCGACGAGGTCGCCGCTGCCGACCCGATAGGTCAGGCCGTCGGCCGTCGCGTCCGCCAGGTCCTGTCCGGCGATCGAGGCACGCAGATCGATAGTCACCAGATCACCATCAGCGGCCGCTCTGTCAACCGCAGTCGTGGTGGCAAACCGGTCGCGCAGTGCGTCGACCTGCTCGTCAATCTCCGGCTCGGTGACCTCGACGTCGTCGACAGTGACGGCAACCTCACCAAGAGCCGGTAGATCGAACTCAGGGCGGACGTCGACCTCGGCAGTGAACTCGACAGATTCGCCGTCTTCGATCCGGGTGATCTCGATCTCAGGCTGGCCGATCACCCTCAGGTTCTCCGCGCTGACGGCCTCGCCGTACTTAGCCGGTACCGCCTCGTTGACGACCTCCGTCAGAATCGTGCCGCGACCGAGTCGGGCGTCCAGGATCTTCGGTGGGATGTGGCCGGGCCGAAAACCCGGCACTTTGATCTGGCCGGCCAGCGACCGGTAGGCATTGTCAAAGTGCGGTTTGAGCTCGTCGAACGGGACCTCAATGGAGAGCTTGACCCTGGTCGGGTTCAGGTGCTCAACAGTGCTCTTCACGTGCGCTACTCCTAGCGGTTCGCCAGCTCATGCGATCTGGGCGGCCTGAGGGCTGGCCCGATCAAGACGTAGCCGTCGGCTGTCGAACGCCGACGGCAAGGACACCGCGATTCTAGGTGATTGGAGAAGCCGTCCGGTCCGCCCGGCCCCTCGGGGTGGGCCCGTCACCGCGCTGCCCTCGGTCGGAGTGCTCCCCAACCTCGTTAGCGCTCGGCGGGATACCCCTGGGTTTTGCCGACTCGCTCCGCGCGCCAAAGCGAATCCTGTCGCCGCTCCCTCTGGTCGGGGTGACAGGATTCGAACCTGCGGCCTTCCGCTCCCAAAGCGGATGCGCTACCAAGCTGCGCTACACCCCGTCGCCCCGCCGGTAGCGGAGCGGACCATCGCAGCGTAGCCGCTGCGTTAGACTTCCTGCGCGATGCCGCACCGGCGCCGCATGCGGGCGTAGCTCAGTGGTAGAGCCTCAGTCTTCCAAACTGATGACGCGAGTTCGATTCTCGTCGCCCGCTCCGACAGGTCCGCTCCGCTGGACCTCTCGCGAAACGCCGCCTGCTGCCGGGGCCGCGGACGACCCCGACAGCATTGCACTCAGCCCTCGAATGCGCTCAGCCGTTAAGCGCACCCAGCCCTTGAGCGCACTCAGCCCTTCACGGAACCGGCCAGCAAGCCACGCACGAAGAACCGCTGCAGCGACAAGAACACCGCCAACGGGACCAGCATGGCAAGCACCGCAGCCGCCGGCAGGATGTTCCCTTGCTGCGCGAACTGGGTGGTCAGGTTCTGAATACCAGCCGTGATCGGCTTCAGATCAGGACTGCTGGCGAAGGTGAGGGCGACCAACAGGTCGTTCCACACCCACAGGAACTGGAAGATGCCGAACGAGGCGATGGCCGGCACCAGCAGCGGTAGCAGCACCCGGGTGAAGATCTTCACATGCCCGGCCCCGTCCACCCTGGCTGCCTCGACCAGCGAGCGGGGAATCTCCTTCATGAAGTTGTGCAGCAAGAAAATCGCCAACGGCAAGCCGAAAATGGTATGCGAGAACCAAATCGCCCAGAACGACTGGTTCAGCCCGAACTTGACGTACACGGTATTCAGCGGGATCAGCGCGACCTGGATCGGCACCACCTGCATCACGAACACCGCGATGAACAGGTAGTTCTTACCCTTGAAATCGATCCAGGCAAACGCGTACGCCGCCAGCAGCGCCAACGCGATCGGAATCACCACGGCCGGCAGGGTGATCACCACGGAGTTCAGGATGAACTGGGACAGCGGCGTGGAGTTGTTGCCGTTCCACGCCTTGACGTAGTTCCCCAGGGTGAATCCGGAACTCCAGAAGTGCCACCAACCCGAGGTGGTCGGCGCCGGGTCGGGCCGGGTTGAGTTGACCAGCAGCCCGACCGTAGGAATGGTCCACAAGATCGCGATGATGATCGCTGCACCCGATGCCCAGGGCGAGGAGAGCTTTGTCTTAGCCTCCTGCGCCCGGATCTGAGCCTTGATCATCCGTGAACTCTGCTTCGGTTCCACCATCATGGGTGGGGTGCTGGTCGTCATCGGATTGCCTCCGACTTCCTCATCTGGCGGACGTTAAAGATGATCACTGGCATGACCACGATGAAGATCAGCACCGCGAAGGCGCCGGCCCGGCCAGGCTGCTGCACGGCCATCGCGTCGTAGAACGCGTTGGCCACGATGTTGTTGCCTGGGAGCTTCCCGCCCATCACGTTGACGATGTCGAACGTCTTCAGCGAGGCGATGGCCACCGTAGTGAGCACCACCACCAGGGTGGGCCGGATGGTCGGAATCGTCACCGACCGGAACAGCCTCATCCCGGTGGCACCGTCAATCTTGGCTGCCTCGATGATGTCGTCCGGCACCGCCTTGATCGCCGCGGACAGCACAGTCATGGCAAACCCGGCCTGAATCCAGATCATCACCACGATCAACGCGAAGGTTCCCACCGGGAACTTCGTTATCCAGTTCTGGGGGGAGCCTCCGAACACGCTGACCACCGCGTTGAGCAGACCGATCTGCTCCTTACCCGGGGGCGCCGGGTTGAAGTACACGTACTTCCAGATCACCGAGGCAGCGACCATGGATATTGCGGTCGGCAGGAAGATCAGCGCCTTGGCGGCCGCCTCGAACCGAGTGCGATCCACCAAGGTTGCGTAGATCAAGCCGAAGGCGGTGGCCAGGATCGGCACCAGGAAGATCCACAGCACCGTGTTTATCAGCAGGTCACGATTGGAACTCGTGAAGATCCGGGAGTAGTTGTCCATGCCGGCCCAGCCGATCTGGACCCCGAACTGGTTGAACTGCTGGAACGACTGGATGATCGTCTTGATCGCCGACCAGAGCAGTCCGGAGGCAAGGGCGATGATCACCGGCGCAAGGAATCCCGCCACCAGAACACCGTTCGGCACCCGCGGCCGGTCAACCAGCCACAAGATCAATCCCATCACCGCGACAAACAACACGATCGCGACGAACATCACCAGGATCTTCTGGCCGGCCGAGGTCGGATGGAAGATCATTTCGGTGAGCCAGTTGTGCTTGGCCTGGCTGTTGTACAAATAGCCGGGCCCGTTGCTGGAACTCCAGCCAAGGGCGATGATCGCCACGACGATCGCGACGATCACGGCCCAGACGACCGGGGTCAGCCACTTGCGATCCTTCGCCGGAGCCCGTTGCGCCGACGGAGCTGCCACCTGCAGATCAGTCACTGCCTTTCCCTTCCGTGGGTGAACGATTCGCCCGAGCCCGAAGTCAGGAGCGGGCGACCCCGAGTCTCGCCCGGGTTCGCCCGCTCCTGGTCAACTGCTTGCTACTGAGCCGCTGTCGCGATCAGGTCGCCGGCCAGGCGGCGTCGATCGCCGCCAGGGTCGACGCGTCGTCCTGGCCGGTGATCCACGCCGTGAGCTGCGTCCACTCCGCACCTTGGCCGACGGCGGCCGGCATCAGGTCAGAAGCATCGAAGCGGGAGACGGCCTTCGGGTCCTGCAGGATCTGCACGCTCAGCTTGTTGATCGGGCCCTGGGCGTTCTTGAGTAGCAGGCCCTTGTTCGCCGAGATGCGTGACGAGGCCGCGATTGACTGATTGTTCGCCCAGTGCGCGGTGGTCAGGTAGAACTGGAACGCCTGCACCTCCGGACGGTCGGAGAACGCGGCCGTGAACTCGCCGCCCACCTCAACCGGCTTGCCGAACTGGTCGTTCATCGCCGGCAGGTAGAAGGCGTATATGTCGCCGTTCTCGGAGATGTCCGGGGTACCGGTCCAGTTCGAGGCGTAGAAGTTCGCCTGCTGCATCATGTAGCAATGGCCCGCCTGGATCGGCGCGCCGGCGGTGGCGAAGTCGGTGGTGGCGATCGAGGAAACGTCACCGATACCGGCGTTGACGTACTTCGGGTTCTTCCAGATCTTGCCAACCGTCGCCAGTGCATCGGCGATCGGCTTGTCAGAGAACTTGACCTTGCCTGCCACCCACTGGTCGTAGACGTCGGGGCCGGCCTCACGCAGCACGACCTCCTCCAGCCAGTCCGTCGCCGTCCAGCCCGTCGCGTTGCCCGACTCGATGCCGGCACACCACGGCTTGACACCGTCCGAGTCCGCAGCGATCTTGTCCGACAGCGTCATCAAGTCGGCCCAGGTGGTCGGCACGGTGTAGCCCTTGGCCTTGAACATCTTTGGCGAGTACCACACCAGGGACTTGATGTTCGCACCCAGCGGCGCGGCGTAGAAGGTCCCATTGATGGTGCCGTAGGTCTTCCAGCCCTTGTCCCAGTACTTGTCGACATTGTCGGCCACCTGCGTCGGCGCCTTCACGACCTTGCCGGTGGAAACCAGCTGTGCCAGCAGGCCCGGCTGCGGCACGATGCCGATGTCCGGCGGGTTGCCGGACTGGGCCCGAATCACGACCTGCTGCTCGAAGTTCTTGTCACCGTTGTAGGCCACGGTCGCGCCGGTGCAGTCGGTGAAGTCCTTCCAGGACTTCTGCAGTGAGTCCGCCTCCGAACCGACGATGCTGGAGTAGACGCTGATGCTCTTGCCGGTGATGTTCGGCCAGTCCTTCTTGATGGCGTCGCACCAGGTGTCGTCATCGCCCGGGACGGACGCGGACGCGCCAGACGATGCCGGTGCCGACGAAGAGCCTCCCGCGGCGGCCGACGACGCCGGCGCTGAGGATGAGCCACCCGCGGCTGCAGATGACGAACTTCCCGAGGCGGGCGCCGCCGATGACGCCGGCGAGGTCGCTGCAGGGGTGGTGGAGCCACCGGCTGCAGATCCTGTGCCGCTGCTGCCGCAGGCGCTGAGCACCAGGGCGATCGCAGCCGCTCCGGCGACTGCCGCCAGCCGGCCGCGTTTCACGGTCCTGAACATCCTGAATTTCCTCCTCATAGCGTGGTGAGGCGTGAAGGACATCACACCTCGACGTGCACGTTCCCGCCTTCGCGTGATAAACGCAAGTCCTAAGGGTTCCTGGGAGTGTAACGATTCAGATACACCTCGTCCACCCCGAACGGTCACGCTCCGGCAGCCGATCGCCGGCATCGGCTCGACGGGCCGGATGGGATCACGTGTTCACCGCGCCGGCCTGACGCCCCGACCCGGCTCACCCGCAGCATGCTGGGATCGGGTAACGCTGGATAGGCTGACTTCGCGTCCGAGTAGTCAACGGGGGCCGCCGACCAGGCGAACATCTCGTCATCCGAAAGGCCCGCACCCATGACAGTCCGCAAGGTCGCGCTGCTCACCGCCGGGGGATTCGCCCCATGCCTGTCGTCCGCCATCGGTGGTTTGATCGAGCGGTACACCGAGTTGGCCCCCGAGGTCGAGATCATCGCCTACCGACACGGCTACCAAGGGTTGCTCGCCGGTGACGTGGTGCCGATCACTCCAGCCATCCGGGAGCGAGCCGGACTGCTGCACACTTTCGGGGGCTCCCCCATCGGCAATTCCAGGGTCAAGCTGACCAATGCAGCCGATCTGGCGAAGCGGGGACTGATCGCCGCGGGGGTCGACCCGCTGCAGGCCGCTGCGGACCGGCTGACCGCCGACGGCGTCGATGTGTTGCACACCATCGGCGGTGATGACACGAACATCACGGCCGGAGACCTGGCAGCGTTTCTGGCCGAACGCGGCCACCCGCTGACGGTGGTCGGGCTGCCCAAGACTATCGACAACGATGTGGTCCCCGTCCGTCAATCGCTCGGCGCATGGACCGCCGCGGAGCAGGGCGCCGCGTTCGCGAAGAACATTGTCGCCGAGCACAACTCGGGCGCCCGGATGCTGATCGTGCACGAGGTGATGGGGCGCGGCTGCGGCTGGCTGACGGCCGCCACCGCGCTGCGCTATCGAGAGTGGCTTGACACGCGGCAGTGGCTACCCGAGATCGGCCTCGACCGGCGGGCCTGGGACGTGCACGCGGTCTACGTTCCAGAGGCCGACATCGACCTGGACGCCGAGGCGGCCCGCTTGCGCCGGGTGATGGATGACATCGGCAACGTGACGATCTTCCTGTCCGAGGGCGCGGGGACGGGCGCGATCGTGGCTCAATTGGAGGCCGCCGGCGAACCGGTCCAGCGTGACGCCTTCGGCCATGTGCGGCTGGACACTGTCAACCCGGGCGCCTGGTTCGGCCGGCAGTTCGCCGACTCGCTGGGCGCGGAGAAGGTGCTGGTGCAAAAGTCCGGCTACTTCTCCCGGTCCGCCCCAGCCGGCGTCGAGGACCTCCGGCTGATCAAGTCGATGACGGACCTTGCCGTCGACTGCGCGCTGCGCGGTCAGCCCGGCGTGATCGGTCATGACGAGGGGCACGGCGGAGTGCTGCGAGCCATCGAGTTCTCCCGGATTGCCGGCGGCAAGCCATTTGACCTCACCACCAGTTGGTTCACCGCGATGCTTGCCGACATCGGTCAACCGCTCGCATCCTCCGCATCCGACTGACCGCATCCCCGCATTGGTTTTCAGGGCAGTACCAGCTTTCTGGGCACGCGTCCGTTGCCGACCCGGCTGGGCGTTCGGCCGCTGCCTGCGGCAAGCTGTCCAGCATGGACCAGGACCCTGCGGTACCACGGCGCAATCGCCGCGCTGCCTCCAGAGCGGCCGGCCCCCCAGCACCCGAAGGGTCCGCCGGCCCGTCCGCATCCGACCATCGCGGTAGCCCTGACACAGCAGAGACGTCGACTGCGAGTCAACTACCGCGGCGAAGACAACGCCCGCCACGAGTGAGCACCGGAAATCCCGCAGCCGCGCCGCCGGCGCCCCAGGCCGCGGTGGACCAGCCGGCGGTGGTGACGCCAAGCCGACCGGCCCCCTCTCGTACTCGCAGCGGATCAGACAGTCGTGGCCGGTCGGACTCCGACAGGTCGCTGCGCGCGCTGGTGACCACCAGGCCGACCCAGCTGACCCCCAACGCAGCAATGCGCGCCAGGGACGTAGCGGCGCCCAGCGCAGCCGACCTGGCCGAAGCCGCTGTCGACCTGGTCATCGTTCGGCGCAACTACGTCCCGCCGGCGCCGCTCCCGCCGGCCCGCAAGCGCCTCGCCGGCGCGACACCGCCGGCTCGTTCCACCGACCGGGACACACCGAACCCGCATGCTCGGCAGCGTCGACCGAGGTCGGGCTCAACAACAGGTAAGCAGGGTGCCGGACCGGCTCAGGAGGGCAGCACAGGCGGGACCGGATCGGCCTCGTAGGCGGCCAACTCACCGATCCGCCGCCGATGCCGCTCACCCTGCGAGAAGGGAGTGTCAAGGAACGTCTGGACAAATGCTGCCGCGGTTGCCTCGTCGTGCATCCTGGCGCCGATGGCAACCACGTTCGCATCGTTGTGTTGCCTGGCCAACAAGGCGGTCTCGGTCGACCAGGCAAGCGCAGCGCGCACACCGGCGACCTTGTTCGCGGCGATCTGCTCACCGTTGCCCGACCCGCCGATCACCACGCCGAGGCTGCCGGGATCGGCCACCACCCGGCGGCCGGCCTCGATGCAGTACGGCGGGTAGTCGTCCTCGGGGTCGAGCGCGTGCGCGCCGACATCGACGACCTCGTGGCCGAGGCCGGCCAGATGCGAAATGAGGAAGGCCTTGAGTGGGTAACCGGCATGGTCGGAGGCGAGATAGACGCGCATGACCACCAGTGTGTCAGGATTCCGAGTTTGCGGACGGCAACTGCGCCGCATCGGGCCGGTGCCCGCCTACGGCACCACCATCACCGGGAACCGCTGTGTGGCCACCACTGCCCGCGAGACGGACCCGGTCGCTATCCGATGCAGAAATTCGGCAAAACCGCTGTGCCGCTTACCGACCACTAGGCACGCGGCGTCCCGGTCATCGGCCAGCCTGATCAGCTCGGAGGCCGCGTCGCCACTGGTCGACACGAGCTCCCAGGACACGCCGACGAGTTCGCCGCTGGCCTGCAGGTCGGCGCTCAGCGCCGCCTCCAGGGCGTCCTCGGCGTCGTCGTTCAGGCCGACCTCCTCGGGGATCGGCACGTAGCCCTCCACCATCGGCATCGCCCGCCGCCGGACGTGGACAAGCACCAGCGGGCGACCCAACGATCGAGCCAGAAACACTGCCGCCCGCAGTGGTCGCCTGCATGCGGCGACTTCGTCAACGCCGACAATCACCGGACCCGTCCTCAGATCGGGCGGTAGCGGGATGCCGGTCGGCGCCATCGCGCGCACATCGCCGTCCGGCGACCTGCCCGCTGCCTGGTCCGGGTTGGCCGGCACCTGATCCGGTAGGGCTGGGTCTGCTGCGTTCTCGCTTGCCATCGCTGCCTCCCAATGTCTCGCCTGCCGGTGCGGTCGGATCAACCGCTGAGTGAGTCCACGGTGACACAGATCTGCCGACGATGCGCAGCTCGGCACCGCTTCGCCGCATGACGCACCCTCGCTCGAGCCTCGAGATGACGAAGTTGTCGACTCTCGTCACTCCTGTCACATTGTCGCCCGGTTGGTAAGCGCCGCCGGAGTTTGATACGCGCGGGCGGCGGCTGTGCGGAGACCAACGGCTGCGGATGCTGCCGCGCGGTGCGGCCCGGCCCGTCCGGTCAGTCGAACTGCGGTTCCTCCGTGCGGGTCCGCTTGAGTTCGAAGAAATACGGGAAGGACGCGAGCGTGACCGTCGCGTCCCACAGCACCCCGGCGTCCTCGCCGCGCGGGATCTGGGTGATCACCGGCCCGAAGAAGGCAACACCGTTGACGTGGATCGTCGGCGTACCGACCTCCTTGCCCACCTTGTCCATGCCCTCGTGGTGGCTGCGCCGCAGCTCTTCGTCGTACTCGGTTGAGGTCGCGGCCGCTGCCATCTCGGCCGGCAGGCCCAGCTCCTCCAGCGAACGGGCGATAACGTCCGTCAGGTCCTTGTTGCCCTGGTTGTGGATCCGGGTGCCCATCGCCGTGTACAGCGGCGCCAGCACCGCATCGCCGTGCCGCGCGGCGGCCGCCGTCGCCACTCGCACCGGGCCCCACGATGGCTTCGCCAGATAGTCGGCAGGCGGGTCCTCCGGTTCGTTCAGCACGGCCAGGCTCATCACGTGGAAGTGCACCTCAATGTCGCGGACCTTCTCCACCTCCAGGATCCACCGCGAAGTCACCCAGCAGTACGGGCACAGCGGGTCGAACCAGAAGTCGGCTCGATCCAGCTTGACCTCCTTCCGATCCGGACCTGCGCTCGCGCCGGTCGCGGTGTGTTCGATCACGCTGTGCGTCATTGTTGCTCCCCAAGATCTCTCGGCGTCGGATTCCCAGCGCCCGTGGCGCGGACGTCAGACGAGCCGTCGACAACCGCAGGCGCGTCACGATGCGCCACCTCCTATCGACAACCTGTCGCCAGATAGGTTTGTTCCACGGGTCCGATGGGATCCGTCACAGACCGGTTCGCCGGGCCGCAGTTGCCGCCCGCGGGCCGCCGGTGCCCCATTCAGAAGGATCGACTCCGCCCGTGACGCAACCCCCCAACCTCACCCGTGATCAGGCAGCCGAGCGCGCCGCGACCATCTCCGTGCAGAGCTACCACATCGAAGTGGACCTCACCGACGGTGCCGGGCAGCCCGGTGAGAAGACATTCGCCACTCGCTCGACCATCCGCTTCCGCGCCGAGCCCGGCTCGGCAACGTTCGTGGACTTCGTCGGCGACGGGATAGCGTGCGCCACCCTCAACGGGGTCGACATCGACGTGTCCGGCTGGACCACCTCGGGCGGGTTGCGGCTGGCCGACCTCGCCACCTCCAATGAGCTCACCATTGACGCGGTCGGTCTGTACATGAACACCGGCGAGGGCCTGCACCGATTCGTGGACCCGGTGGACGGCGCGGTGTACCTGTACTCGCAGTTCGAGACTGCGGACGCCAAGCGGCTGTACGGGTGCTTCGACCAGCCGGACCTCAAAGCCACCTTCACGGTGACCGTGACGGCGCCTGCGGACTGGCAGGTGGTGTCCAACGGTGCCCCTGTCGCCACCGATGACGGTATAGATGAAGGTCCGGCGGGTTCGAAGGTCCACCGCTTTGAGACCACGCAGCCGATGAGCACCTACGTGACGGCCCTGGTCGCGGGCCCGTACCACGTGGTCAGGGACACCCACGACGGCATCGACCTCAGCATCTTCTGCCGGGCGACGTTGGCGCAATACCTGGACGCCGACCGGCTGTTCGAGCAGACCAAGCAGGGCTTCGACTTCTACCACCAGGCGTTCGGCGTCAGGTACCCGTTCGGAAAGTACGACCAGTTGTTCGTGCCGGAGTTCAACGCCGGAGCGATGGAGAACGCCGGAGCCGTGACGTTCCGGGAGGAACTGGTGTTCCGCTCCAGGGTCACCCGATACATGTACGAGCGGCGCTGCGAGACGATCCTGCACGAGATGGCGCACATGTGGTTCGGTGATCTGGTCACCATGCGCTGGTGGGACGACCTGTGGCTGAACGAGTCGTTCGCCACCTGGGCGTCGGTGGTCGCCCAGACCTCAGCCACCGAGTACACCTCGGGCTGGACGACGTTCGCCAACGTGGAGAAGTCCTGGGCCTACCAGCAGGACCAGCTGCCGTCCACCCATCCGATCGCCGCGGACATGGTGGACCTGTCCGCGGTGGAGGTGAACTTCGACGGCATCACCTACGCCAAGGGCGCCAGCGTGCTCAAGCAGCTCGCCGCCTATGTCGGGTTCGAGCCGTTCTTGGCCGGCCTGCGGTCCTATTTCGCCGCCCATGCGTTCGGCAACGCCACGCTCGCCGACCTGCTGGGCGCGCTGAGTGCGGCCTCGGGTCGTGACCTGACCGACTGGTCAGCGTCCTGGCTGCAGACCACCGGCATCAACCGACTGTCGCCGGAATTCACCGTCGACGCCTCCGGCGTGCTGACTTCGTTCGCGGTGCTGCAGGACGGTGCCCAGCCTGGCGCCGGCGAGTTGCGCAGCCACCGACTCGCCATCGGCCTCTACGACGATGACGGGTCCGGGACTCTGGTCCGCACCCACCGGGTCGAGCTGGACGTGACCGGCGAGCGAACCGAGGTGCCAGAGCTGGTCGGGGTGCCCCGCGGCGCGCTCATCCTGCTCAACGATGACGACCTGACCTACTGCAAGATGCGGTTGGATCCCGAATCGCTCGCGGTCGCCACGCAGCGGATCGGCGACTTCGCCGACTCACTGCCGCGTACGTTGGTGTGGTCCTCGGTCTGGGAGATGACCAGGGACGCGCTGATGCGCGCCAGGGAGTTCGTCGCGTTGGCGCTGCGCGGGGTCGATGCCGAGACCGAGATCGGGGTCGTCCAGCGGGTTCTCGCACAGGTTCATGGAACGCTGGGTAACTACGCGGACCCGACCTGGGCTGTTGCCACCGGCTGGCCGACATTCGCCGACCGACTCATTGAGCTGGCGCGGGCAGCCGAACCCGGCAGCGACGGGCAACTGGCGTACGCAACCAGTTTGGCTGCTGCGCGGCTCACTCCTGCGCAGCTGGACGTGCTGGCCGGCTGGCGGGACAACACGGCACCGTTGACAGGCCTGACGATGGACACCGACCTGTCCTGGACGCTGTTGGGTGCGCTGGTGGCACACGGCCGTGCCGGGCAGGGCGAGATCGACGACGCCGCCGCCGACGACGCCACCGCGTCCGGCCAGCGGCGGGCCGCCCAGGTCGGCGCGCTGCGTCCGGAGGTCGACGCGAAGCGGGCGGTCTGGCAACGGCTGATGCACGACGACGGCATGGCCAACGCCCTGCAGGACGCCGCCATCAGCGGATTCAGCCACCCCGCGCAGCGCGAGGTACTGGCGGAGTTCGTGGCGCCCTACTTCGCGGAAATCTCCCAGGTGTGGGCCAGGCGCTCCAGCGAGGTAGCACAGAAGGTTGCCGTCGGCCTGTTCCCCCGGTGGGCGATCTCGCCGGAGACCGTCACGGCTGCGGAGCGGTGGGCAGATGAAGAGGCGCCGGCTGCGCTGCAGCGGTTGGTGAGCGAGGGCCGGTCGGGAGTGGAGCGGGCGCTCCGGGCCCGGGCAGCCGACTCTGCCTGAGCCTGGTAAGACGTGACCTTAGCCCGCGGTAGGGCTCGAGCCGGGCCAGGTTCAGCAGAACGCGGGCCGAACCGAAGAACGCGGTAGCAATCGTCCCGCGTTTCGACGAGGCACCCGCGTATCGAAGCGCCCGCGTATCGCCCGCGTTCCGGCACCGCGCCCAGGTATCGAGAGCGGGTGGCGCGACGGCGACGCACCACAATGCCACCGAGGGTTGGCCCGTTTACCAGCTGCTGCGCTCGGGCAGGGTTCCCGCCTGGTCGGCAAGGGTCCGCACGGCGCCCACCAGCGCGCCGCTCAGGTCGCCGTCCGCACACGCAGCGACGACCGAGAGCACTCCCAGCCGGGCTGCCCGATCGCTGACCCGGCGCGCGGCCTCGCCGCCGGTGACGATCTCGACCACTCGCTGGCCCGGCGAGACGGCTATCAGCACCGCATACGGGGCGTCGTCACCCAGCGCCTTCAAGATCTCCAGAGCGGTTGCATTGGTGTCCGAACCCAGGTCGCCGAGGTAGGTGGCGAACCGCAGTCCGGTAGCACGCTCCGCGATGGTCAACACCTCGTCGAGTTGTTCCAGATCGCGGGTCCGTAGCCCTTGGCTGGAGTCGCCGACCGGACCGGCGGTCGGCAGCACGATCGCCGAGGCCGAGCCGGAGGCCACGAGTTCAGATGACGCGCCCTCACCACGTGCCACGGGCACCTCCCGTACTTTGCGACGGCTCGGCATGCTCCGAACCCGAAGTGACCACCGGCAGGTCCCCGGCCCACAGCCGGTCCGGATACTCCCATGGCTGGCCCGGACGGTAGCGCGCAGGGCGAGACCTGGCACGACCCGGCACCACCGTCAGCAGCGCCGCGAGGCCGACCATCGCCCCAGGGATAACGACGTAAACCCCGATCGTCTCCAGAATGGTCACCGCTCCACAATATCCGACGACCGCGGCGGCCACACGGTGACCCGGCCGGCAGCCACCGCCGGCGGTGCACAACGCGGCCTGGTCGCGTCGCACCGCACCGGATGCCGCGGCGGCGCACATAACGCGACCCATCGCCTGCACCGCACCGGCCCGGCGCCGCGCAGCGTGCGCCGCATGCCGATACCGTTGATCCGGCCATCGCATTCCGCAACCGCATTCAACCAACACAGCCACACCAACACAGCCGACCGTCGAGGTGAAAGGTGAACCCGATGATGGGCACGCCGGTACCAGGTGCACCCGCCTGCGCCGCCGATGAGGGCAGCTGGTGCCAGGCCATCTGGGACCGCACCGGCATCGACTGGCTGGCCGAAGCCGCCGGACCCGGGCTGTCCCACACCATCCGGATCGTGTTCATCCTGGTGATCGCCCTGGTGGTGCGTTTGCTGCTTATCCGGGCCATCGCCAGGATCACCAAAGTGGCCGCCCACGGAGCGGTTCCGGAAAGCCTGCGGGGGATCACCAAGCGGGCCGAGGTCGCGCTGCTGGGTCCGGACGCCGTCGACAGGCGGGCCCAGCGGGCGAACTCCATGGGCTCACTGATGCGTTCGACAGTCACCGTGATCATCTTCATGGTGACGGGGATCCTGGTGCTGGCCGAGATCGGGGTCAACGTGGCGCCCATCCTTGCCTCCGCCGGCATTGCCGGGATTGCTCTGGGTTTCGGTGCGCAGAACGTTGTCAAGGACTTCATCTCCGGAGTGTTCATGCTGCTGGAGGATCAGTACGGGGTCGGTGACGTGGTGGATCTGGGCACGGCAAGCGGGACGGTGGTCGGGGTAGCGCTGCGGGTGACAACCGTCCGCAGCGCCGACGGGGTGCTGTGGTACGTGCGCAACGGCGAGATCCTGCGAGTCGGCAACTCCAGCCAAGGGGCGGCGGTGGTGAACATCGACCTGCCGTTGTCCTACCGCGCCGACGCCGCCAAGGCTGGGGAGATTGCGCTGGCCCAGGCTGTTTCGGTGGCGCAGACTCCGGAGTTCGCCGACGCCATCGTCGCGGCGCCGACGCTGCTCGGGATCACCACCATGACGTCGGACGCGGTGACCATCCGGGTGTCGGCAACAGTGCAGGCAGGGACCCAGTGGGGTTTCGGCCGCGCGATCCGCGGTGCCGTGAAGTCGGCGTTCGACGCGGCAGGCATCGCCTCCCCGGTGTCGGATCTGCGGTGGCACGGCCCGACACCTCGCCCTGGCGAACCGTCCTGAAGCAGCGAGCCTGGACAATGGCCCGGTGAGCGAATCCCAGTCCTTCTACGACGCGGTCGGCGGCCACCAGACATTCGCCGGCATCGTCGCTCGGTTCTACGCGGTGGTCGCTACCGATCCCGTGCTGCGTCCGCTCTATCCGGAGCCCGATCTCGGCCCGGCGGAGGGCCGGCTGCGAATGTTCCTGGAGCAGTACTGGGGTGGCCCGCGAACCTACTCCGAGCAGCGCGGACATCCGCGGCTGCGGCTGCGGCATGTGCCGTACACGATCGGCAGGGTTGAGCACGACGCCTGGCTCGCGGCGATGGCGGTGGCCCTGCAGGACGCGGGCCTGACGACGGAGCAACACGAGAAGTTCTGGGGCTATCTGGTGATGGCCGCCGGCACGTTGGTCAACGCACTCGAGTGAGCCCGGACCGACGGGGGCCGGCCGAATCTGCCTGCGTCGGCCGATCAGACCAGCAGCCGCAGCGACCGGTGCTTGCGCCGAACCACTGCGCCGAACCGGGCATCGATCCGGATCCACGCGTCCGCAGCGCGCACCCGCACCGACTCGCCCGCCGTAGCAGATGCGAAGCCCATTCCGGACAGCGCGAAGAGCATCCGCATCGGGATCGCAGCCCGCAGGCCCGCGCCGGTAACCACCAGCACCTCGGAGTCCAGCAGCGAGGTGGGCGCTCCTCCGGTGGAGTCGGGTGCGGCGCGGGCGGCGCTGACGCCGCTGTCGGCCAGGGCCAGCACTTCGGCGGCGGGAACGTCGTCGATGTCCACCCAGCCATCTGCTGGCGGCAGTTGGCTGCGCCAAAGCTCGTCGATCACCGGGCCGGGATCAGCCCTGGCATCCGTGGCAACCGCCAGCGCGGCCAGCAGGTTCGCCGCCCGAACCGTGACGTCGTTCGGGGTGACGGTGGCCGACACCGAGCGGGTGACCAGTACATCGAACGGGGTGCGAGCCCACATGCCCACTGTCCAATCCGACCCGCGCATTCGGATCGGCGACATCGGGTCCCAGCGGGCCACCCGGCCGGCGAAGGCCGCCGCATCGGCCCGGTCGTCCGGACCCGCGGGTTCGATCACCGCCACCTCAGCCCTCCACGTACCGGCTCAGGAACTCGCGTTCGGCTGCGTCCAACCGGCGCGGTCGGAAGGTCGCCGGGTCGACCGGCACCAGCACCGATGACGCGTCCGCGGCAAGCACACCGTCCACCTGCACCCGGTAGTCGATGGTGAAGGTCGCATTGGCCAGGTGGGACACACCCATGGAAACCTGCACCGGCGCGCGGAAGCCGATAGGTCGCAGATATTGAATCGTCATGCGGGAGACCACGACGCCGTCTGTCAGTCGGCCGACCCCATTGCGACCTGCCTCGACGAACAGCCAGTCGACCCGAGCTTCCTCCAGCAGGGTGAGCGTCCTGGCATTGTTGACATGCCCGAAGGCATCCAGGTCCGACCAACGGACCCGGACGTCGGTCACATACCTGCTGCCCACCGCACTCTCCCTCTCCACGACGACCGCACCGCGTTCACATTTCGACGGCGGCGCCCGACGCCCTACCCCAGCACGCGAGGCGCTCACCCCGGCCGCCCCTTTGGCCCAGCCGGGCCACCCGCCCCCGGTGGCCGTCAGCGGAGCATCGAGCGGATCTCGCGGGCCGCCACGGACAACGCGGCGAGGTCGCCGGCGCCTGCGTCAGCAATCTGCGCGAGTGTCGACCTGGCCCTGGCCAGCCGAGCGGCATTCTCGCTTTCCCACTGCTCGATCTTCGACTCGACGTCCTGATCCGGGCCGCTGGTGGACAGCACATCGGCGGTGATCAACCGCATCGACCGGTACAGGTCGTCGCGCACCGCCTGCCTGGCCAGCGCATGCCACCGGTCGCCCCGCTGCAGGTTGGTAACGCCGGTGAGCAGCCGGTCCACGTCCAGGTGGGCGGATAACCCGTAATACAGCTTCGCGGTCTCGTCGAGATCGCGCTCGGCCTGCATCGCGACATCGGTGATGTCCAGGTTGGAGAAGGTGTAAAGCGAATAGGCCACCCGATCGGCCAGATCGGCGGTGGCGCCCTGCCCCACCAAGGTGGCGGCATCCCGCGCGACGTTGTCCCGTTCGACACCGCGCAGCAGGGCCGGCATCTTCGCCGACAGGGCGGCGACCGGCTCGGAGTACCGCGCCACCTCCGCACGCACATCCAGCGGTTGCGGGCGCAGCGTCAGGAACCAGCGTGCAGCCCTGTCCAGCAGACGCCGCGTCAGAAGCGTCAGCATGTCCTGGCAGGCCGCCGGAACCACGTGATCGGCCGCGCTGATATCAGCGAGCAACGTGGGCAGGCCAAATACTGCGTTGGTCACCGCGTACGCCCTGATGGCGTCCGTCTGCGACGCTGCCATCTCCTCGCCCAGCCGGAATGCGTAGGTGATCCCGCCGCCGTTGACCACCTGGTTGACCGTCACGGTGGTGACGATCTCCCTGGCCAGCGGGTGTGCGGTGATGGCGTCGGCGAACCGTTCGCGCATCGCGGTCGGGAAGTAGTGCGGCAACGTGTCCGCAAACGCCAGCGACTCGGGCAGGTCAGAGGCCAGCATGGTGGTGGCCAGCGCGGCCTTGGTGTAGGCGATCAGCACCGAAAGCTCCGGCGAACTCAGCCCCTCCCCTGTCGCAATCCTGGCGTCAATCTGAGCAGGAGTCGGCAAAAACTCCAGAGCGCGGTCCAACCGACCGGCCTCGACCAGCTCGGCGATCTGCCTGGCGTGTACGGAGAGCATCGGGCCGGCGTGCGCCCTGGACACCCCGAGCAGCCTGTTCTGCGCCGTGTTGTCGGCCAGCACCAGCGCAGCGACCTCGTCGGTCATCTCGTGCAGCAGGTGGTTGCGGTCGGACTCGGCCAGCGAGGAGTCCAACAGCAACGGTTGCAACGCAATCTTGATGTTCACCTCATGATCGGAGGTGTCGACGCCGGCGGAGTTGTCGATGGCGTCGGTGTTGATCCTCCCACCCGCTCTGGCGAACTCGATGCGGCCGAGCTGGGTGACGCCGAGGTTGCCGCCCTCCCCCACTACCTTGACCCGCAGATCGGCGCCGTTCACCCGGACCACGTCGTTGGCCTTGTCCCCGACCTGCGCATTGGTCTCGGTGGTGGCCTTGATGTACGTGCCGATCCCTCCGTTCCACAGCAGGTCCACCGGCGCCAGCAGCACCATCCTGATCAGCTCAGCCGGCGACAGTGCCTGCACGTCCGCTTCGATGCCCAGCGCCGCGCGCATCTGCTCGGTAATCGAAATCGACTTGAGGCTGCGCGAGAAGACGCCGCCGCCGGCCGAGATCAACGCCGGGTCGTAATCGGCCCAGGACGAGCGGGACAAGTGGAACAGCCTGCGGCGCTCGGCCAGAGCCGGGTCCGGGTCCGGGTCGGGGTCGATGAACACGTGCCGGTGGTCGAAGGCGGCGATCAGCCGGATGTGCTCTGAGCGCATCATGCCGTTGCCGAAGACGTCGCCGGACATGTCGCCGATGCCGACGCAGCTGAAGTAATGGGACTGGGTGTCCACGCCCAGCTCGCGGAAGTGGTGCCGGACGGACTCCCAGGCACCGCGCGCGGTGATGCCCATGCCCTTGTGGTCGTAGCCTGCGCTGCCGCCGGAGGCGAACGCATCTCCGAGCCAGTAGCCGTAGTCGATGGCGACGGCATTGGCGATGTCGGAGAAGCTAGCCGTCCCCTTGTCCGCGGCCACCACCAGGTAGGTGTCATCCGCGTCGTGCCGGACCACCTGCTCGGGTGGTACCACCTGCCCGGCGACCCGGTTGTCGGTGACGTCCAGCAGGGAGGCAATGAACATCCGGTAGCAGGCAATGCCCTCGGCCAGCAACGCCTCCCGGTCAGCCGCCTGGTCGCCGGTCGGTGCCGGCGACCGTTTGAGCACGAAACCGCCCTTGGCCCCGACCGGCACGATGACAGCGTTCTTCACCTCTTGGGCCTTGACCAGGCCGAGAACCTCGGTGCGGAAGTCGTCCGGTCGGTCGGACCAGCGCAACCCACCGCGGGCCACCGCACCAAACCGCAGGTGCACCCCCTCCAGCCGCGGCGAGTACACCCAGACTTCATACGCCGGAACAGGCTTCGGAACGTCAGGCACCTTATGTGGGTCGAGCTTGAAGGACAAGCAGCTCCGCCGATTTCCGTTCGAGTCGGTGCGGTAGACGTTGGTCCGGGTCGTCGCGACGATGAGGCGAAGGTAGGTGCGCAGGATCCGGTCCGCGTCCAGGCTGGTGACGGCGTCCAGCGCGGCGGTGATCCGCTGCGTGAGCTCGGCGCAGCGGCGGTCCCGGGCGTCGCCGACTGCGGGCTCGAACCGTGCGGTGAACAGCGCCGACAGGTCGGCGGTAATCGCCGGGTTGGCGCCGAGAACCTGCTCCATGTAGCCCTGCGTGTAGGCGGAGCCAATCTGCCGCAGGTACCGCGCGTAGCTACGTAGCACTGCGACCGAGCGCCAGTCCATTCCAGCGGACAGCACCAGCGTATTGAACCCGTCCACCTCCGCCAGGCCACGCCAGGTGGCGATGAACGCATCGGAAAAGCGGGCCCGCACCACTTCTCGCTTGGCTGGGTCGTCCGGGAAGTGCGCGACGGGTAGCCGAAGTCCGAAGTCGTAGATGTGCGCGGGCGTTCCGTCGGTGCGGCGCACCTCGTAAGGCCGTTCGTCGATCACCTCGGCGCCCATGTGCTGCAGCACCGGCAGAGCCCGCGACAAGGTCACCCCGCTGCCGGTGACGTACAGCTTCAGCCGGAACTCCCCCGGCGCCGCGCCGGCCGGCGCGGCAATCGACAGCGCAAGGTCGTCCGGCCCGGACAGGGCGTCCAACCGACGCAGGTCGTCAATGGCGTCGTCGACCGGATAGTCCTCCTTGTAGGCCTCGTCGAAGGCCTCGCTGTACCGCGACAGGGCGCCCGCCGCGTCGAGGTCCTCATCGCCGCTGACCACCGTGGAGAGTAGCCGGTCCTCCCAGGTGCGGATGGACGCGCGCAACTGTGCAGTCAGCTCGGGCAGGTCGACGTCCACCGGGGCCGCCGGATCGGTGGTGACGGTGAAGTGCACAGCAGCCAGCACGGAGTCGCCGATCCGCGCGGTGTAGCGGAGCTCACTGCCGTGCAGGGCGTCCAGCAGGATTTGCTGCATGGCCAGACGGCGCGCGGTCGTGTACCGGTCGCGAGGCAGGAAAACCAGCACCGAGATGAACCGGCCGTGCGGGTCCGGCTGCAGGAAAACCTTCAATCGCCGCCGGCCGGCCAGCTGCAGCTGTCCGCTGACCACCTCGAGCACCATCGCCTGGTCGGCCCAGAACAGCTCGGCCCGCGGGTAGGTGGACAGCAGTTCGGAGGCACGCTGTCCGGAATAGGAAGCCGGCATGGCTCCCAGCGCCCCGAGGACAGCTCGGACCGTCTGGCGCAGCACAGGCGTCACAGTCACGTCGCTGTTCCGCGCTCGCGGGGTCAGCGCGCCCAGGAAGCGGTGCTCACCGGACAGCCTGCCGTCAGGTCCGACCGTCCGCACCGCGACCGCCAGCGCGGGTGTGTCCCTGCTCAGCGCGGTAGCCACCGGAACCTGACCGATGCTCAGCACCGGGGCGTCCGCACCGGAAGCGTGGCTACCGCCCGAGTCGTCGGCGAGAACGATCCGGTCGCCGAGTCCGACCCGCAGCACGCCGAGACCGCCGGTCGGACTTGCTCCGCCGATGGGGTCGAACCGGTACCCCAGGAACGTCAGGTTGTCCGAAGCGAACCAGTCGAGCAGGTCTGCGGCCTCCTGGGGGTCGCCGGTGATGCGGAAGGAGGCGCGCAGTTCGGCAGCGACCTGCCTGGCCAGGCCGGTCATCGCGCCGGTGTCTTCGACAACGGTGCGCACCTCGCTCAGCGCGCTGCGGATCGACTCTTCGATCGCCTCGGCGCGTTCGGCGTCGGACACCCGGTCGATCAGCACGTGCATCCAGGATTCGCGGATTGTCCCGGCGGGGTCCGCCGCCCAGACGGACTCACCGGCCACTGTTTGCAACTGCCCGTGGTCGTCGCGCTGCACCGCCAGGATGGGGTGTAGCACTCGGTAGACGGTGGCCCCGCTGCTGCCGAGCGCGCCGACGACTGTGTCCACCAGGTAGGGCATGTCATCGTTGATGATGTCGACGACGGTGGAGGTACCGGACCAGCCGTCGACGTTCTGGGTGGGGTTGTGCACGCGGATCTTCACCTCGCGCGGGACACGCCGGTCGGCGAGCCGTCGGCTGCCTTCGACGATGGTGATCACCTCGTCGGCGCTATGCGGTTGGTCCTCATCGGCAACGTGACGGAAGTAGGCAGTGATCAACGTCGCCAGGCCGGGCCTGACCGCTGATGCAGCGCCGACGGCGGATTCGGTTCCGGACGGCGCAGCGCCCTGGTCTGTCTGGGTCATCGCAGGCGTCTCCCTGGTCTACGGCGCTCCGTTGCGCCGGTCCGCATCACGAGCCTATCGCTGACCGCGCGAGCCGGCCCGGGTGCCGCGCTCGGACTGCCCCGGTATCGAGTCGGCGCCGGCGTGCGGTTGGTCTCCGGCCGCGCCCGCGGCGCTGTCCGATCAGTCCCTTTTCAGCTTGCGGTAGGTCACCCGATGCGGGCGCGCCGCCTCCGCCCCGAGCCTGGAGACCTTGTTCCGCTCGTAGTCGGAGTAGTTGCCTTCGAAGAAGTACCACCGTGCCGGGTCCTCGTTGGTGCCCTCCCAGGCCAGGATGTGCGTGCAGGTGCGGTCAAGGAACCACCTGTCGTGCGAGATCACCACGGCGCAGCCGGGGAACTGTTCCAGCGCATTCTCCAGCGAACCGAGGGTTTCCACGTCCAGGTCGTTGGTCGGCTCGTCTAGCAGGATCAGGTTGCCACCCTCCTTCAAGGTCAGCGCCAGGTTCAGCCGGTTGCGCTCGCCGCCGGACAGCACCCCCGCCGGCTTCTGCTGATCCGGGCCCTTGAACCCGAACGCGGAGACATAGGCGCGGGACGGCATCTCAACATGTCCCACCTTGATGTAGTCCAGTTCGTCGGAGACCACCTGCCAGACGTTCTTCTTCGGGTCGATGCCTGCGCGGTTCTGGTCGACATACGACAGCTTGACTGTTTCGCCAACCCTGACGGTGCCGGCGTCCGGCTTCTCCAGCCCGACAATGGTCTTGAACAGGGTGGTCTTGCCCACCCCGTTCGGCCCGATGACGCCGACGATGCCGTTGCGCGGCAGAGTGAATGACAACCCATCGATCAGCACCCGATCGCCGAAGCCCTTGCGCAGGTCGGTGACCTCGACAACCACACTGCCCAGCCGCGGGCCCGGCGGGATCTGGATCTCCTCGAAGTCGAGCTTGCGGGTCCGCTCGGCCTCGGTTGCCATCTCCTCGTAGCGGGCCAGCCGCGACTTGGATTTGGCCTGTCGAGCCTTGGCGCCGGATCGGACCCAGGCCAGCTCCGCCTCCAGCCTTTTGGCCAGTTTGGCGTCCTTGCGGCCCTGGACCGCCATCCGGTCGGCCTTCTTCTCCAGATAGGTGGAGTAGTTGCCCTCGTAAGGGATGAGCCGGCCGCGGTCCACTTCGGCGATCCACTGAGCGACGTTGTCCAGGAAATACCTGTCGTGGGTGACCGCCAGCACCGCCCCCGCATAGCCGGACAGGAACTGTTCCAGCCACTGCACCGACTCCGCATCAAGGTGGTTGGTCGGCTCGTCCAGCAGCAACAGGTCGGGGGCGGACAGCAGCAGCCGACACAGGGCCACCCGGCGCCGCTCACCGCCGGACAGGATCGACACATCGGCGTCCGGTGGCGGACAGCGCAGCGCGTCCATGGCCTGATCGAGCTGCGCATCCAGATCCCAGGCCCCGGCGTGGTCCAACTGCTCCTGGAGCTCCCCAGCCTCATCGCCCAGCGCCTCGGTGTACTCCACTGCCATCTCGCCGAGGACCTCGTTATATCGAGCCAACTTGGCGTTGAGTTCGCCGAACGCGGCCTGCACGTTCTGCAGCACGGTCTTGCCCTCGTCCAGCTCGGGTTCCTGCATCAGGATGCCGACGGAGTACCCCGGGGTGATGTAGGCCTCGCCATTGGACGGGGTGTCCAGCCCAGCCATTATCTTCAAGATCGTCGACTTGCCCGCCCCATTGGGGCCGACCACGCCGATCTTCGCGCCCGGGAAGAAGGACATCGTGACGTCATCGAGGATGACCTTGTCGCCGACGGCCTTGCGGGCCTTTTTCATGGTGTAGATGAACTCGGGCACAGCTTCCCTCTCGCAGGCGTAACGGGTAGCGCCAGCGCACCGCCCTGACCGCGAGGGTCCGCGGCCAGGGCGGGCCGGCCGCCCACCAGTCTGCCTCACCGACGCGGCGGCCGAGCGCCATCACCTCACCGGCCGCCGCAGCCGGGCCGATCAGCCGGTGGCCGAAAGCAGGTCGAGTTCGCCGTCGGAGGGCTCCGCTGGTCCGGGATCCGCGATGGGCAAACCGTTGCCGACCCCCGACGTAACGGCGCTATCCTGCCCCTGTTGCTCCGCCGCCGCTCCGTCGCGGCTGAACCGCCGAAAGTTGCTGGTGCCCTTGGACAGGTCGTGACCGACAAAGCCGGCGTTCACCTCGGTGGTGTACCGCCTGGTGCCCTCGACCTCGTACTTGCGCTCAGTGATTCTGCCTATCACCACCACCGGGTCACCGCAGCGCACGCTGCTGATCACGCCGCGGGCGATCCGGTTCCAGCACACCACCGTCACGCTGTACTCGCCGGCGTCCACCCAGGTCTCGGACTTCCGATCGAACCGCCGCTGGTTGGCGATCACCCGGAACCGGACCCGTTCTGTGTCCGTGCCCAGCCCGTAGGCCGTCGGGTCCGTCGCAACATTCCCGGCGATGGTGACTGTCGTTGCATCCATAGCGGTGCCCCTTGTCTGCTTGGGCCGGCGTCCGCGCCGGCCTGTCGGTTTTGGTGGCATCAGCCTGGCGGCGGGACGGCATGCCGGAACCGGCCCGGAGCGTTTTGTGGATGGGCATCGGACAGGGGGATAACTCGCCTGCTCGCCAGCCGCAGATTTCAGACCCGGCTGCTAGGAGGGACTCTCAACCCGACCCTCAGGACCGGCCATCGGCTCGGCTACCTGAGGGTTGGCGGTCCGGATCAACACCGTCACCGTCGATCCGGATCGCCGCCACCCGCCGACCGCGATCCAGCGCATCCATCCTGGCAAGCATGGCGTTGTATGCATCCAGCTCTGGATCGGCGCGACCTTGGGTGAACCGGTCCCGGCGCCGCGCCTCCCTTTCATCGCTTCGCGCCCACTGTGCCGCCAGCGCCACCATCACCACCAGCAGTGGCACCTCGGCCGCACCCCAGGCGATGGCGCCACCCAGGTGCTGGTCGCCGATCAGGTTCGGCACCCAGGGCAGCGCCAGCGATCGGAAGTAGTTCGGCGCCATCAACGTGTTCGAGCTCATCACCGCGAGCCCGAAGAAGGCGTGGAATGGCATCGCAGCGAGCACCAGTCCCAGCTTGGCCATGTGCGGAAACCGCCGCGGCGTCGGGTCGATGCCGATGATCACCCAATAGAACAGATAGCCGACCACCAGGAAGTGCAGAGTCATCAGCAGGTGACCGAGATGGCTAGACATCAGCTGCGCGAACAACGGTGTGAAGTACAGCACGTAGAAGCTGCCGACAAACAGCGGCAGCACGATCAGCGGATGAGTGAAGAACCTGGTGAGCCGGCAGTGCAGCAACGCCAGAACTGCCTCCCGTAGTCCAGGAACGCCGTCGCGACCAGCTGCCGGCAGCACCCGCAGCAGCAGCGTGACAGCGCCGCCGAGCGCCAGCAGGATCGGCGCCAGCATGCCGAGCAGCATGTGCTCCATCATGTGCACCGAGAACTGCGCGATGGCGTAGCGGCCGAGCCCGGAGGAGGTGGCCATCAGCACCGAGAAGCAGCCCAACAGCCAACTCACCGTGCGGCCTACCGGCCAGTCGTCACCACGCCGGCGTAGCCGCCGCACTCCGACCAGATACAGGGCCGCGGCGAGCACCGACCCGGTGCCGGCCAGCAGGTCGAACCGCCAGTCGAGCATCAGCCTGGGGAAGGTCGGCGACCCGGACAGGTCGAACCCGAGGACGAGCGAGATGTTCGACGGAGCGTTCGGGGTCGGTGGCGGAGTGGCCGTTCGGGCCAACGCGGAGGCGACGCCGATGGCGATCGCCATCACGGCGATCTCCACCGCAGCGAGACGGATGAGTGGACGTGCGTCCCCGCCGTCGCGGATGGCCGGCAGCGTTCGCCTGCGATGCAAGTAACCGAAGCCGCCGAGGGCAACCAGCAATATCGCCTTGAGCAGGATCAGCCTGCCGTAGTCGGTGGTCCACAGGTCGCCGAGGTAGGGCAGCCGAATCCAGGCGTTGCCGATCCCGGAAGCGGCCACCGCGATGAACGCCACCAGCGCCATGGTCGAGTACCTGCGGGCGATGACGTCCAGGTGCGCAGCCCGCTGCCGGGCCAGGCCGAGGAACGCCAGCAATCCGCCCACCCAGATGCTGACTCCGAGCAGGTGGTACAGCATCGTGTCAACGGCCAGGTCGTGGTCGCCGGACTGTGCGGAGTGGCCGGCCAGCGCCATCGGCACCAGCGCCGCCAGCGCGCCCGCCAGCAATACGAACGCCCAGGTGGGGCGCAACACAAACCGCGCGATGATCGCGATCAGGGCCGCGACGACTGCCGCGATCGCGTACCCGCGCATGCTGTCCAACACCGACAGCCCGGTAAGGACCGCGTTCGCACCGAACGACTCCGACAGCGGGCGCCCCACTGTGTTGGAGAGCGTCAACGGGATCAACGCCAGCGATGAGACCGCCCAGACGAAGGCGGACAGCGACGCGGCACGGATCGCCCGGTAGCCGCCCACGTCGAAGACTCCCGATCGCTGCGGTGGGGCCAGCGCAGCCGCCGCAATGAGCCATCCGATGGTCAGCGCGGCCGTCAGGTCGAACACCGCCTTGACCGCCGGGAGCCCGAGGTCGGTCAGCGCCCCGGCGTCTGGTAACCCAGGGATCGCCACTCGGGACGGCACCAGCGCCGACAGGGCGGCGGCGACGCATCCGGCGATGACCGTGATCGTGGCGGCGATGACCGTGACACGCCAACGGCGCCCGACCGCCGGCACCTCGCGGCCACCCGACAGGTCGACACCGGGTGCGCTGTCCGCGGCTGCCGGCGTCGAATCGGTCACCGTGCAAGACTACGTCTGCGCCCGGATCGTCCCGATGTGACAGCGACGACGGGACGCTAGGCTCGTACGGCCATCGGCGCTCGTAGCTCAGTTGGATAGAGCGGCGGACTTCTAATCCGCGGGTCGCAGGTTCGAATCCTGCCGGGCGCACCTTCCGAAACTCAACCTGGCGCACCTCGTCAGCTGCACGTCAACTGCGGAAACGGGGCGGTTGGGATTGCTCCTGCACCAGGACACTTACAGGCCGGCGTCGGGGTCAGCCGGCGTGACATAGGTGGTCCGGCTGGCGGTGGGCTGACCGTAGGCGTCGCTCGTGCGACGCACGATGTCCGTCCGCCGCCTTGTCGACATCAAAATCAGCGAGATAATCAATCCGATCACCCCGACGATCATCAGGATCACCCCGATCATGCCGAGGTCAATACCGTTGACCTTGGCGCTCACCGCAAACTTCAAGATCGCGCCAATGGCGATCAGTACCAGGCTCGCTCCAACTCTCATGGCTTCCTCCGTTTCGTCACAGTCCCAGTTTCGTCACAGCCTTCGGCTGCCGCGCGGCTGCACCTGTCAGCCACTGAAGACGGGAATTCCCGGTGCTCGCTCCAGTCAAACCCCACCCGTCAAAAAACCCGCTGCTGATCGGTGTTGCGGCACCTTGTCCCAGTCAGCGGGCGCGTTGACAACCTCCAACAGCGCTGACAGGCTGGGATTTCCGACCAATCGGTCAGTTATCCCAGAGGAAGCCGATCGCACCGGCGTCGAGGAGACACATGCCACAGGCGTTCCTGGTAGGCGGCGTTCGCACACCCATCGGTCGGTTCCGCGGCGCCCTGGCCGGTATCCGACCTGACGACTTGGCCGCGTTGGTGATGCGCGCGACGCTGGATCGGGCGGGAATCAGCGATGCCGCGGTGGTGGACGAGGTGATCTTCGGCGCGGCCAATCAGGCCGGTGAGGACAACCGCAACGTGGCCAGGATGTCCGCCCTGCTGGCGGGCATCCCGGACACGGTCCCCGGCTTCACGGTGAACAGGTTGTGCGCGTCGGGGTTGACGGCGGTAGCCACTGCCGCAGCGATGATCCGCGCCGGTGACGCCGACCTGGTATTGGCCGGCGGGGTCGAGTCGATGACCAGGGCGCCATGGGTGATGGCCAAACCCGACCGGGCATTCGGCAAGCCTGGCGAGATCGCCGACACCTCGATCGGCTGGCGCTTCGCGAACCCACGATTCGCCGATGTCGACGGGGGCGAGGCGACGTTCTCCATGCCGCAGACCGCAGAGAAGGTCGCCGAGCTCGACGGGATCAGCAGGACCGACGCCGACGCGTTCGCGCTGCGCTCCCATGAGCGAGCCATCGCCGCGATCGACGCCGGCCGCTTCGACGCCGAGATGGTGCCCGTCACCACCAAGGCCGGCGACATTTCGGTGGATGAGGGGCCGCGGCGGGATACCAGCGCGGCGGTGCTGGCCGGGCTCAAGCCCGTGATCAGGCCCGGCGGCATCGTGACCGCCGGAAATGCGTCGTCGCTGAACGACGGCGCCGCGGCGATCCTGGTCGCCTCGCAAGAGGCGGTAGACCGCTACGGTCTCACCGCGAGGGCGCGGGTGGCCGGTTCGGCGGCAGTAGGGGTGGCACCCTCGGTGATGGGGCTCGGCCCGGTGCCGGCCACCCGGAAAGTGTTGGCGCGCACCGGGTGGCAGCTGTCCGGCCTCGGGGCGATCGAGCTGAACGAGGCCTTCGCCACGCAGTCGCTGGCCTGCATCCGCCGGCTGGGCCTGGACGCCGATCTGGTCAACGCCGACGGTGGGGCGATCGCGCTTGGCCACCCGCTGGGCTGCTCAGGAACGCGGATCCTGATCACCTTGCTGGGCCGGATGGAGCGGGAACTGGTATCGCGCGGGCTCGCCACGCTGTGCGTCGGCGTCGGTCAGGGCGCGGCGATGCTGATCGAGCGGTGATGAGAGCGGCCCGCCGGGCCTCGGCGGGGGCACAGTGGAACTGACAGCCGAGATGGCAAGGATTCTGGCCAACGCAGCAACGCTGGCTGGGATGGTGACCGCAATCAGGAGGACACGATGACGACACTGCTCGGTTCGTACCTGCAGGACCGCTGGATCACACCGGGCGGCCAGGCCGTCCCGCTGCTGGACGCCGTCACCGGCGACGTGGTTGCAGCCATCCCGGATGGCGAGGTGGACACCGCGCTGATGGTGGATCACGCGCGCAGCGTGGGCCAGAAGTCCTTGCAGGCCATGACGTTCCATCAGCGAGCGCTGGTGCTGAAGGATCTGGCTGTCCACTTGCAGGCGCTGAAGCCCGAGCTGTATCGGGTGTCTGCCAGGACCGGCGCGACTGCAGCCGATTCCTGGATCGACATCGATGGCGGGATCGGCGTGCTGTTCGCCTACTCCTCCAAGGGCCGACGGGAACTGCCGAACGACACCGTGTACCTGGACGGGCCGGCGGAATCGCTGGGCCGCAAGGGGACGTTCCTCGGTCAGCACATCTTCTCCAGCATGCCCGGGGTCGCGGTGCAGATCAACGCCTTCAACTTCCCGGTCTGGGGCATGCTGGAGAAGCTGGCGCCGGCATTCCTCGCCGGCTTGCCGACCATTGTCAAGCCGGCATCGCCCAGCGCCTTCCTGGCCGAAGCGACCGTCCGCGCCGTCACCGAATCCGGCATCCTCCCGCCCGGCACGCTGCAATTGCTCAGCGGCGGTGCCCGGGGCATCCTGGACCACCTCGATGAGCGGGACCTGGTGGCGTTCACCGGTTCCGCCTCAACCGCGCAGCGGCTGCGCACCGATCCCGCGGTCATCCAGCGGGGTACCCGGTTCACCGCCGAGCAGGACTCACTCAACTGCTCCATCCTGGCTCCCGACGCCATCCCGGGCACCCCCGAGTTCGACCTGTTCGTCAAGGCTTTGGTGGTGGAGATGACCGCGAAGGCCGGCCAGAAGTGCACCGCGATCCGCCGTGCGCTGGTGCCTGATTCCCTGTCCGATGCGGTGATCGACGCAGTTCGGGCGAGGATCTCGGCGAAGGTGCGGATCGGCGCGCCGGGTGCTGACGGGGTCACCATGGGAGCGCTGGTGTCCATCGCGCAGCGCACCGAGGTGCTCGACCGGCTGGACCATCTGCTGGCCGACGGCGGCGAGCTGGTGATCGGCGACCCCGCGGCCTTCGAGGTGATCGGCGCCGACATCGAACGCGGCGCCTTCCTGCCGCCGCTGCTCGTCCGCTCCCCCGCCGGGGCTGATGCACCGCATCAGGTAGAGGCTTTCGGACCGGTCGCCACCCTCATCGGCTATGACGACATCGCCCAGGCGGCTGCGCTGGCCGCCCGCGGTCGCGGATCCCTGGTCGCCTCCGTCGTCACCAACGACCCCGCGACCGCCCGGTGGCTGGTCCGGGCGCTGGCACCCTGGCACGGCAGGATCCTGCTGCTGGATCGTGACGATGCCGGCGAGTCCACCGGGCACGGTTCGCCGCTGCCGCACCTGGTGCACGGCGGGCCCGGCAGAGCCGGCGGCGGCGAGGAGCTGGGCGGTATCCGCGGGGTGCTGCACCACATGCAGCGCACCGCAGTTCAGGGTTCACCCGACCTGCTCACTGCGGTCGGCGACCGGTACGTCACCGGTGCAGCCACCCGCACCGCGGACTCCGAGGGCCCGACCTGGGAGCATCCGTTCCGCAAACCGCTGTCCAGGCTACGGATCGGCGACGCGGTGGTGGCCGGGCCTCGGCGGATCGAGCTGTCCGATATCGAGGCCTTCGCCGAGACCACCGGCGACCATTTCTACGCGCACATGGACGAGGCGGCTGCGGCGGCCAACCCGCTGTTCGGCGGCCGGGTCGCGCACGGCTACATGCTGCTGTCCTGGGCAGCAGGCCTGTTCGTCGACCCAGCTCCCGGTCCGGTCCTGGCCAACACCGGCCTGGAGGACCTGCGCTTCCGCACGCCCGTCAAACCCGGCGACGAGATCACCGTCACCCTGGTCGCCGGTCAGATCACCCCTCGGGAGACCGATGACTACGGGGAGGTGCGCTGGCACACCACGATCACCAACCAGCGCGGCGAGATCGTCGCCACCTACACTGTGCTGACCTTGGTTGCCAAGAACTGAGTCGCCAAGAACTGACCAGGTCGGCGCAGGTCAGGCCGACGTGCCGCGCGCCGACTCAGCCCTGCGCAGCGACTGGAAAACCCGACCGACTCGCACCCGCCACAGCTCGGGCCCGTCCTGGAGCACCCGCCAGGCAACCTGCCCGGGTCGTTCCGCCTGGAACATGTAGCCGAGCCCGCGCGGATCGTGGTCCGCGACAAGGACGAAGTCCTGTCCTGGCAGTAGCCCCTCCAGCGCCCGAGATGCGAGTGTGACGCAGCTTTCGCCGGCTGCCGCCCTGGTATCGACGACGAGGGGCTGCCTGGCGCCGGACGAGTCGAAACCAGCGTCCGACGGAGTTCCCGCGCTCGGCGCCTTACTGCTCACGCCGCTACCCGGCCGAGCCGCACCCGCCAGACCTCGGGTCCCTGCTCCAGGTAGTCCCAGGTGAACTCGCCGGAGTCGAACACCGTGGCGCACAGCGCATCTGCCAGCACTACCGGATCAGTGCCGCCGCGGGGTCGATACCATTCGACCAGCGAGTTCACCGTGCCGAAGACCTTCGTCGTCGGCTCGTCGGGGAGACGGGCCAGGTAGTGCATGATGCCGTTGATGCGCTCCGCCTCGCGGGGGTGCGTGTGCCGCAGCGCCGACCAGGCCTGCGCGGCCAATCGGTTGGCCGCGTCCGGGTGCCCAGCGTTACCGAGTGCGCGAAGCGTCTTGACCAGTACAGCGGTGGTCCGGATGAGTACCTCGTCGGACGGGGACTGGCCCGGGGAAGCGTCGGCACCGTCCGTAGAGGGCATCTCGTCCATGGCATCCCGCCTTCGTCATCGCTACAGCAGAACCAAGCTTATACCCGATGCATTCCGTGCAAAATAGTTGTTCGGCAAGAGCCTCTCAGCGGCGTCGCAGACCGTCGAACACCGTGGCGCACAGCGCATCGAACACCGTGGCGCACAGCGCATCTGCCAGCACTACCGGATCAGTGCCGCCGCGGGGTCGATACCATTCGACCAGCGAGTTCACCGTGCCGAAGACCAGCCGCGCCACCAGCGCAGGGTCGACCTCCGCACGCAGCGCACCGGCGTCCCTGGCCTGCGCCACCATCGCGGCCAGCTCCGCATCGATTCGCCGCCGCCGCTCCAGCGCCGCCCGCTCGACCTCGGTGTTCCCGCGCACCCGGAGCAGCAAGGTGACGAACGGCAACTCGGCGATCAACACGCCGATGGAATCGCGCACCACCTGTTCCAGCCGGGCGGCCGGATCCTGCGCAGACTCCCGCGCGGCGGCGAGAACTGCCTCCAGCGCGTCCAGCGCCCTGGCCAACGCGCGGGACAGGATTTCCTGCTTCCCGGAGACGTGGTGGTAGATGGACGATTTGGAGATCTTCAGCGCGGCGGCGATGTCCTCCATCGTCGCACCGTCGTACCCCCGCTCGGTGAACACTGCGACCGCCACCACTAGCAGCGCCTGCGTGTCGTACCCGGGTCGTCCGCGCCGCCGCGGCTGACCCGGCGAAGGCGTGGTCGATGGCGACCACGCCTTCGCCGCAATTCGCTCGCTCACTCCTGCTTCCGCAGGTCGTAGACCCTGCGCAGCTTGCCGACCGACCGCTCCAGGGTGGCAGGGTCCACCACCGTGACGCCGGCAGTGACGCCGATCCGATCCTTGATGGCATGTTCCAACCGCCGGGCCACTGCCTGCCGGCTGGGTCCGTCGCCGACTCCGACTGCTGCCTCCACCCGCACCGTCAGCACATCCATCCGGGCCGGCCGGGTCAACTCCAGTTGGAAGTGCGGGCTCAGGCCCGGCGTGGTCAGCACCAGCTCCTCGATCTGGGTCGGGAACACGTTCACCCCGCGGACGATGAGCATGTCGTCGGACCTACCGCCGATCCGGTCAATCCGGCGCATCGGCCGCGCCGTGCCTGGCAGCAGCCTGGTCAGATCCCTGGTGCGGTAACGGATCATCGGCATTGCCTGCTTGGTCAGCGATGTGAAGACCAGTTCCCCGACCTCCCCCTCGGGCAGCACAGCCCCGGTGATCGGATCGATGATCTCTGGGTAGAAGTGGTCCTCCCAGATGGTGATGCCGTCCTTGGACTCCACGCACTCCGAGCCGACACCAGGCCCGATCACCTCGGTCAGCCCGTAGATGTTCAGCGCATCGAGGCCGGCCCGGTCCTCCAGGTCGTCTCGCATGGCGTCGGTCCATGGCTCGGCGCCGAGCACGGCGATCCGCAGCGACGTCTCGCGCGGATCGATACCGGCGTCCACCAGACCGTCCAGGATGGTCAGCAGGTAGGTCGGCGTGCACAAGATCACGTCTGGGGCCAGGTCGGCGATCAGCGTCACCTGCCGGGCCGTCATCCCACCGGATACCGGCACGACGGTGCAGCCGAGCCGCTCCGCCCCGGCGTGCGCCCCGAGACCACCGGTGAAAAGGCCGTAGCCATAGGCGTTGTGCACCAAGTCCCCAGCTCGCACGCCGGCGGCCCGCAGCGACCGGGCGACCACCTGCGCCCACATGTCCAGGTCGGCGGCCGTGTACCCGGCGATCACCGGCCTACCGGTGGTGCCCGAGGACGCGTGGATACGCACCACCTGCTCCCGCGGCACGGCGAACATGCCGAACGGATAGTTCTGCCGCAGGTCGATCTTCGTGGTGAACGGCAGGCCGGGCAGGCCGTCCACCCCGGTGATGTCGGCCGGCGCGACCCCGGCTTCATCCAGCGCAGCCCGGTAGAACGGGACGTGCTCGTAGGCTCGGCGGATCGTGTCGGCCAGCCGGGCGTTCTGCAGCGCGGTCAGCTCGTCCCGCCCCATCCGCTCGGCGGGATCCAGCAGCTCAGGGTCGGGCGCTGTTCCAAGTTTCGTCATCACGATCTCCTCTTCTGTCTCCTCTACTGTCCCGCCTCGTGCTCCCAGCGCGCGTCGCTCATCCGGGCACCTGGTCCGACGGCGGCGTGGGCAGCGGCCCCGCAGGCACAGTCTGTGCCGGCAACGTCTGTGCCGACAACGACTGTGCCGGCGAAGTCTGTGCCGACAACGACTGTGCCGGCGAAGTCTGTGCCGCCAGCGACTGTGCCGACAAAGTTCGAGACCGGCCACGGAACTCGGCGAGCACCTGCGGCGGAGCGCAGTCCGGGTCCGCTCGGGTCACCGTGACGTCGTAGATCCCGCTTCGGCCACGCCGGGTGCGGAGTTCGGCAGTCGCGGTCAACCGGTCACCGACCCTGGCCGGCGCGAGAAACGTGATGTCCGCCCCGACGGCTACGGTGACCGACCCGACCTCATTGCACGCGCAGGCGAATGCGGTGTCGGCCAGCAGGAACACGTATCCCCCGTGCGCAATGCCGTGCCCGTTGACCATGTCCGTTCGCACCGTCATGGTCACCGCGGCCCGTCCGTCCTCCGCCTCGACCAGATCCATGCCGACAGCCCGGGAGGCGAGGTCCGCCTCGAACATGGCCCGTGGTCCGGTGACGGCACGGTTCCCGATGGATCCCGTCACGCCTCGTGCCCGCCTCCCGCAACCGGCAATGTCCCAACCGAGTGGTCTGTCATTCATTCACCCAGCCCGGCCCGGAGGTGTCAAGGGTGGTCGGGCAGCCCGCTGACCACCGAGGAACCGTTGGCGACGTTATCGACCACTTGGTCGGTAATTGGCTATCCTGGGGCAAGTGGGTCGTCCGCCGGGGGCACACCGCCGACGCTCGCACGTACGCCCGCCAGACTTTCGACGAGGGAGACGGCATATGGCCCGCACCACCGCGCCGGACGCGCACAACTCCTTGGACGCGCGCAGCCCCGTGGACGCGCACAGCCCGCTGGACAACCTCGACACCTTCGAGGCTGTGATCGCCGCCGACGGGCGCATCGAGCCGCGGGACGCGATGCCCGACGACTACCGCCGGGCCCTGGTCCGGCAGATGTCCCAGCACGCGAACTCGGAGATCATCGGCATGCAGCCGGAAGGAAACTGGATCACCAGGGCACCATCGCTGGCTCGCAAGGCGATCCTGATGGCAAAGGTGCAGGACGAGGCCGGCCACGGGCTCTACTTGTACGCCGCAGCGGAGACTCTCGGCACCAGCCGCGCGGAGATGACTGAGGCATTGCTGGCCGGAAAGGCGCGCTACTCCTCGATCTTCAACTACCCGACCCCCACGTGGGCGGACATCGGTGCCATCGGCTGGCTGGTCGACGGCGCGGCGATCTGCAACCAGGTACCGCTGTGCCGGGCCTCCTACGGCCCGTACGCCCGAGCCATGGTTCGCATCTGCAAGGAGGAGTCGTTCCACCAGCGGCAGGGCTTCGAGATCTTGTTGACGCTGTCCAGGGGCACCGACGAGCAGCACGAGATGGCCCAGCAGGCAGTGGACCGCTGGTACGCACCGTCGCTGATGATGTTCGGCCCGCCGGACGCGGATTCGCCGAACTCGGCGAAGTCCATGGCATGGAACATCAAGAGGTTCTCCAATGACGAACTACGCCAGCGGTTCATCGACATGCTGGTGCCGCAGGCGAAGGCGCTGGGATTGACCCTGCCGGACCCCGATCTGCGGTGGAATGCCGAGCGGGGTCACCACGACCACGGCGATTTGGACTGGGATGAGTTCGCCGCCGTGCTGCGCGGCGAGGGCCAGTGCAACGCCCAGCGGATGGCGCATCGGCAGGCGGCCTTCGACGAGGGCGCGTGGGTCCGGGAGGCCGCCACTGCCCATGCCGCGAGGGCGGCGCAGTCCCGAAAATCGCAGGAAGCGGCGACCGAGGAGTCCGCAGCATGACGGCGACCCGCGTCACGAGTCCCGAAACCCCTGAGACCGACCCCGATGTCGCAGTCCCGGAGCGGGAATGGCCGCTCTGGGAGGTCTTCGTCCGGCCGGCCAGGGGGCTGTCCCATGTGCATGCCGGCTCGATGCACGCTGCGGACGCAAAGATGGCGTTGGGCAATGCCAGGGACCTGTACACCCGGCGCGGCGAGGGGGTGTCGATCTGGGTGGTGCAGTCGGCGGACATCGTCGCGACCAGCCCGGATGAGAAGGACTCGCTGTTCGACCCGGCCGCGGACAAGATCTACCGGTACCCGACGTTCTTCACCGCCAGCGAGGGGGTGCCCGGCCTGTGAGCAGCAGCTCAGCATCTGCCGCGGCCGGCGGTGTCACCAGCGCTGTGCCGCCCGCCGACATCGCCGAGTACGCGCTGCGCCTGGGAGACGACGCGCTCGTCCTGGCGCAGCGGATGGGCGAGTGGATCTCCCACGCCCCCGAACTCGAGGAGGACGTGGCGCTGGCCAACATCGGCCTTGACCTACTCGGCCAGGCCCGCATGCTGCTCAGTTATGCTGGCTCGATCCTGGGCCTGTCCGAAGACGAGCTAGCCTACTTCCGCGATGAGTCGCAGTTCCGCTGCGCGCACCTGATGTCGTTGCCGCGCGGGGACTTCGCCGTCACGATCACCAGGATGCTGATCGTGGCCGGCTACCAACTGGAACTGTACGAACGGCTGTCCCGGTCCGTTGACGACACGCTGTCCGGGATCGCCGCCAAGGCGGTCAAGGAGGTCACCTACCACTTCGACCATGCCAGGGATTGGGCGATCCGGCTCGGGGCGGGCACGCCGGAATCACATCGCAGGATGGTCGCCGCGCTGCACCTGCTATGGCCGCACGTGGATGAATTGTTCCGCGGTGACGAACTGGAAGCCCGGCTGGTGACGGCGGGAATCGTCGTCGACTCCGCGTCCCTGCGGGCTCCTGCGCTGGAGCGTATCGGCAGCGTGCTCGCCGATGCCTCGTTGGAAATCCCCAACGTGCACGCCGCGGCCGGCGGCGGCAGGCACGGCCGACCCAGCGAACACCTCGGTCATCTCCTCGCCGAGATGCAGGTGCTGGCAAGGCGTTTCCCCGGAGCGACGTGGTGAACGATCAATCCGGAACTGCGATCACCGCTGTGCAGGTAGGCCACCGGATCACCATCGGCGGACCCGGCGCGGCCGATGCCGCCGCCGTCGCGGGGACGGTGGTGGACCCGGAACTACCGGTACTCAGCCTGGCAGACCTGGGGGTGCTGCGGGCCGTCCGGGTCGAACAGGACGGGTCGGTCGAGGTGGACATCACTCCCACCTACTCCGGGTGCCCGGCGCTGCGCGTGATGTCCGACGACATCGTCGCCGCATTGCACGGTGCCGGGCATCCAACGGTCCGGGTGAACGTCGTGCTGTCCCCTGCCTGGTCCAGCGACGACATCAGCACGGCAGGCCGCGATGCCCTGACCGAATTCGGCATCGCGCCGCCGAGCCACCGCGCCGCCGGCCCGGTCCCGGTCACCCTGTCGGTGCGCTGCCCGCAGTGCGGATCACGGCGAACCGAGCAGCTCAACCGATTCGGCTCCACCTCCTGCAAGGCGCTGTATCGCTGCACGGAGTGCCTGGAGCCGTTCGACTACTTCAAGGTGCTGTGAACGGTGGTAACCCTGCGATGACGGCGAATTCGACAAAGATCGATCCAGGATCTGCCCAGCTACTGCGCCGTCGTCGGCTGGTGTTCCACCCACTGACCGTGGCGGCCATCAACCGACTGACCGCCGACGCCGTCGAGATCGTGCTGACCGTCCCCGAAGAACTCGCCGCCGATTACGACTACCTGCCGGGACAGCACATCGCGGTGCGCGCTCGTCATCAGGGGCGGGAGATCCGGCGTTCGTACTCACTGTGCGCTCCCGTGGGTGACGGTGTGCTGCGTATTGCTGTGAAGGTCGAGCCCGGCGGGATCTACTCGACCTACGCAAACTCGCAGTTGACTGTCGGCGATGTGATCGAGGTGATGACGCCGCAGGGTAGCTTCACCGCCACCCTGGATCCGACCTCCGCCGCGCACATCGGCGCCGTCGCGGCCGGATCGGGCATCACCCCGGTGATGGCGCTGGCCACGGCGATCCTGCACGGCGCACCGCGCGCCAGCTTCACCCTGGTCTACTCCAGCCGAACTGCCGAGCAGGTGATGTTCCTGGACGAGCTGGCCGACCTGAAGGATCGGTTCACGTCCCGGTTGGCCGTGCACCACGTGCTGACCCGCGAGCAACGCCTGTCCCCGTTGCATTCCGGCAGGCTGGATCCGCAGCGGCTCGATCTGCTCTTCGAGCGCGTCGTGCGGCCGTCGACCATCGACGAGTGGTTCCTGTGCGGCCCGGTCGACCTTGTCCAGTTGGTGCGCAGCGAGCTGGCCACCAGGGGAACCGACCTCGCCCGGGTCCACGTCGAGCTGTTCACCACAGGCGAGCGGACGTCGGCGCCGCAGCCTGCCGAACAAGCGACTCAACCCCCGGATCAGGACAGCAGCACCGGGCACCGCATCACGCTGACCCTAACCGGGCGCACCTCGACGGTCACCGGCGGCGAAGGTGAGCGCGTTCTGGACGCCGCGCTGCGCTCCCGAAGCGACGTCCCGTTCTCCTGCGCGGGCGGAGTCTGCGGCACCTGCCGGGCGAAGCTGGTTTCCGGAACCGTCGAGATGGTCTCGAACTTTGCACTGGAGCCCGACGAGCTGGCAGCCGGTTACGTACTCACCTGCCAAGCGGTGCCGACCTCGCAGGCAGTTGAGGTCGACTACGACGTCTGATCTGCTCGCAGTGGATGCCGCAGGATCGGTCGTTGCAGGATTGGGTGCCGCCGGGTTGGGTGTTGCACGCCAGAGGGTTCCAGGTTAGCGCCGACGCCTACGGGAGCGGGTGCCGAAGATCGAGCGGCCGAGCGAGCCGCCGATCGCGGTCGCCATCGACCGCGCGAAGGATTTCACTGCTGAATTGTTCATCAGTTCGGACAGAAAGCCCCCGTGTCCGTCGCGCTCGGGCGCTGACAGCGGTGGGGGTGCGTCGTAGGGACTGTCCGGGCTGTCCTGCTGTTGCGCCTCCGGTTGGGCTTGGGGTGGGGCTTGCTGTTGCTGCTGCGCAAGCCGGCTGGTCAGCCTCTCGTACGCCGAGTCGCGGTCGATCTCCTGCCCGTACTTGGCGTTCAACGGCGAGGCCGACACCGCGGCCGCCGCCTGCGCGGGATCGATCGCATTCATCAGGGACCGTGGCGCGCGCATCCGGGTCCAGGCGACCGGAGTCGGCACGCCCTTGTCCGACAGCACTGTCACGATCGCCTCGCCGATGCCAAGGCTGGTCAACGCCTGCGACAGGTCGTAGTCCTTGGTGATGGGGTAGGTCTTCACGGTGCTGGCCAGTGCCTGCTGGTCCTTGGGGGTGAACGCCCGCAGCGCGTGCTGCACCCGCGCGCCCAGTTGCGATAGCACGGCGTCCGGCACGTCGGTGGGCAACTGGGTGGAGAAGAAGACCCCGACGCCCTTGGACCGGATCAACTTAACCGTCTGCTGTACCGCATTGAGGAAAGCCTTGGATGCGTCATCGAAGAGCAGGTGGGCCTCGTCGAACAGGAAGACCAGCTTCGGCTTGTCCACATCGCCGACCTCCGGCAGGTGCTCGAAGAGCTCCGCCAGCAGCCACATCAAGAATGTGGAGAACAGCGCCGGCCTGCTCTGCAGATCCGTCACCTCCAGCAGGCTGATCACCCCGCGACCGCTGGCGTCGGTCCGCATCAGATCCGCAATGTCCCACTCCGGCTCGCCGAAGAAGTCGTCGCCGCCCTGCGCCTCCAGGTTGGACACCGCTCGCAGGATCACTCCGGCCGTCGCCGACGACACCCCGCCAAGATCCTTCAGATCCGCCTTTCCGTCAGCGCCGGTCAGGTAGGAGATCACCGCTCGCAGGTCCTTGATGTCCAGCAGCGGGAGGTTCCGCTTGTCCGCCCAGTGGAAGATGAGACCGAGGGTTGACTCCTGGATGTCGTTCAGGTCCAACACTTTCGACATCAGAATCGGTCCGAAGGAGTCGATCGTCGCTCTGATCGGTACGCCCTGGCCCTGCCCGGCGAGAGCGAGGAACTCCACCGGGAAGGACGCCGGCTGCCAACTGTCTCCGGTGTCCGCGGCACGCTTGGTGATCTTGTCTCCCGGCTGCCCGGGCCGCGCCAGTCCGGACAGGTCGCCCTTGATATCCGGCATCATCACCGGCACCCCGGCGATGGACAGCTGCTCCGCGATGCTCTGCAGGGACTTCGTCTTTCCGGTGCCGGTGGCGCCGGCGACCAGCCCATGGCGGTTGAACATCGCCAACGGGATCCGGACCAACGCCGCGGGATCGGCCACCCCGTCGACCACTACCGAGCCGAGCGTGACGCAGGGCAGGTCGGTGTCGTAGCCGTGCCCGATCCGCTCGGCGACCGGGTTCGGCTCGGGAGCGGTACCTCCCGGCCCCGCGTCCGGCGTCGGCTGGTCGGCGGCCGGCAATGCCGGAGTCGGGTCCGCGCCCGGCAATGCCGGAGTCGAGTTGGCGTCGGGCTCCGTCGTAGCGGGGGCGTCCGTCGGGGGCAGCGGTGTCGACATCGTCAACCTTCTTCTGTGCGGTGTGGCGGTGGGTCGGCGCGCCGGGGGCCCGACTGTATGCCCCGAACAGCCTAACCAGCCTTCGCGCCCGACGCGGGAGGTCGTAGCGGTCCGCGAGGCCTGGGCAACCGGCCCACAGCGAGGCCAGCGGCAACGCCCGACTAAGGTCAGTGCCCGTGATGGACAAACTGGTGTGGGTCGACTGCGAGATGACAGGCCTGGATCTGCAGCGCGATGCGCTGATCGAAATCGCCGCGCTGGTAACGGACGGCGAGTTGAACGTCCTGGGCGACGGCGTCGACGTCGTCATCCACGCCGACGACGCCACCCTGGCCGGCATGCCGGAGGTGGTCGCCACGATGCACGGCCACTCCGGGCTAACCGAGGAGGTCAGGGCGTCGACGGTGACGCTGGACCTGGCCCAGAGGATGGTGCTCGACTACGTCAAGCAGCACATCCCCGAACCGGGGAAGGCACCGCTGGCCGGCAACTCCATCGCGACCGACCGCGGATTCCTCACCAGGGACATGCCCGAGCTGGACGCCCACCTGCACTACCGGATGGTCGACGTGTCCACCATCAAGGAGCTGTGCCGACGCTGGTATCCCCAGGTGTATTCCGGCCAGCCTGCCAAGGGAATGGCTCACCGCGCGCTGGCCGATATCAAGGAGTCGATCCGCGAGTTGGCGTACTACCGCCGCGCGGTCTTCGTGGCGCAACCGGGGCCGAGCAGCGAGGAGGCTGCCGCAGCGGCCCAGTCCGTGCTCGAGGGTTCCTGACCCACGGATCGGCCGCCGCGGCACAGGGTGGGCCGGCATCGGGCGGCATCGGTTAGACTGGCGCAGCGGTGACGCATGGTGGGCGTAGCTCAGCTGGTAGAGCCCCGGCTTGTGGTGCCGGTTGTCGCGGGTTCAAGTCCCGTCGCTCACCCCATCGGACGGCCCCCCCAGATCCCCACGGGGGGCCGTCCGCTCATTGGCGCCGCCTGATCGACCGTGCGCCTGATTCGACCGTGCGCCTGATTCGATCGAGCGCCTGATTCGACCGTGCGCCTGATCGACCGAGCCGATCGAGGCATGCTCCCGGCCCACGATTCTCGGCCAGGTTTCGGACCGCACTGATCGGGGCAACCTAACCCCATGATTGCTCTCATCGTCATCCTGCTGATCCTCTGGGTTGCGCTCGGCGCTGTCGGGTTCCTGGTCAAGGGCCTGGTGTGGCTGGGGATCATCGCAGTCGTGCTGTTCGTCGTCACCGGCATCGTCGGTTGGGTAAAAGGACGGGTCAGATCCTGAGCCACCAGCCGGCCTGACAGTCCACCGACGGTCCACCGACGCGCCAGCGCCAGGTCCGACCCTTCCGGGCCGCGTCGATCAGAGCCAGGGCGAGTAAAGCCGGCGGGTGAGACCATGGCCGCCATGGGCGCTCGGGATGGAATCGCCATTGACTCGGTGGTCGACGCCAATTTGCTGAGCTTTCCCGATCGAGACGCATCCTGGCAGCGGTGGCGGCTGAACCTGCCACGGCTGGTGCGCGACGTGCTGGCGAGCTGGCAGCTGTCGCTCGACGGTGTCCCCGCAGCCGGCGAATGCTCGTTGGTACTACCGGTGCTGGCTGCGGACGCGGCGCCGGCCGCGGTGAAGTTCGGCTGGCCGCACCCGGAATCGGAGCACGAGCACCTCGCGCTGCGCGCCTGGGATGGCAACGGGGCGGTGCGTCTGCTGCGCGCCGACCCCCACCGCGGGGTTCTGCTGCTGGAGCGCGCCCGCCTGGCAGACCTGGCCAAGGTCCCGATACTGGTTGCCTGCCGGACGCTCGGCGGTCTGTATTCCCGATTGCACATCCCGGCATTGCCTCAGCTGAGGTTGCTGTCCGACGCGTCGGCCCGTTGGTCCATTGAACTGACCGCGCTCCCCCGCGGCGCCCCGGTACCGCGCCGGTTGGTCGAACAGGCAGCTGCGCTTGCCCGCGATTTCGCAGTTGACCCCGGCACTGACGGCACGCTCATCCACACCGACCTGCACTTCGGAAACGTGCTGGCCAGTGACCGAGCAGACTGCAGTGACCGAGCAGACTGCAGTGACCGAGCAGACTGCAGTGACCGAGCGGATTGGCTGGCGATCGACCCCAAGCCGCTGTCCGGGGATCCGTGCTTCGAAGTCGCGCCGCTGCTGTGGAACCGGTGGGAGGAGGCCGCAGCCGGCAACAGCGCACGCCGATCCGTGCGGGATCGGATCGGAAGCGTGGTGGAGGCAGCGGCTCTGGACCCCGACCGGGTTCGCGACTGGGTGATTGTGCGCACGATCGTCAACGCCATGTGGGCCGTCCGTCAGAACTCCGCCCCCGATGCCGCCGGCCCAGATTGGATCACCCGATGCGTGACGATCGCCAAGGCGGTACAGAGCTGACAGCAGTACAGGACTGACAGCAGTACAGGACTGACAGCAGTACAGGACTGACAGCAGTACAGGACTGACAGCAGTACAGGACTGACAGCAGCGCGACGTTGGCAGTCCGACAGGCAATCCTATGCGCCAGATACACGTCCGTAGCCGTCATCGCTGCAGGTAGGTCGTTCCCATCGCGTGCCGCACCGCATCCAGTGTCAGCCCGGCAACCGTCGTCACGGTTGCTATCCCACGCAGTAGCACCGAGTCCAGGTACTCAGGTTCGGCCACGAGTTCACGCCGTCTGGCCCGCAGCGGACGCAGCGATTCGTTGACCACCTCCGTCACCACCCGCTTGAGCGCCGCCGCTCCTGCGTCGCCGATCCGTTCCGCAAGCCGTTCAGCCGGCTCGCCGCTGAGTATCGAGGCGATGGTGAGCAGGTTGGCGACCTCGGGGCGGCGGTCCGGCTCGTAGGTGATCCGTCGCTCGCCGTCCGTTCGCGCTGCGCGCACCACCGCAGCCGTCTCGTCCTCGCTGGCTCCCAACGCGATGGCGTTCCCCCGCGACTTGCCCATCTTCGCCCCGTCGGTCCCAAGGACAACGGGAGCCGCCGACAGCAGCGCGCCGGGTTCAGTGAACACGGGTCCGTATCTATCGTTGAACCTGCGGGCGATCAGCCGGGTCAGCTCCAGGTGAGGAAGTTGATCGCGGCCCACTGGAACGACAGTCCCTCCACAGCAGAGGATGTCGGCTGCCTGATGAACTGGATAGGTGAACAGCAGCGCGCCCAGCGGGCGGTTCGACATTGTCAGCTCCGCCTTGACTGTCGGGTTGCGCTCCAATTCGGCGACGCTGACCAGCGACAGGAACGGCACCATCAACTGGTTTAGCGCCGGCACAGCGGAATGCGGGAAGATGACCGTTCGGTCCGGGTCCAGGCCCGCCGCCAGGTAGTCAGCAACCAGGCTGCGCACCCGCTCGCGGATTGGGCCAATGGCGTCCCTGTCGGCGATTACCTGGTAGTCGGCGATGACGACAAATGTTTGCACGCCGAGGTTCTGCAGTCGGACCCTGTTGGCCAGCGTGCCGATGTAGTGGCCCAGGTGCAGGTCGCCGGTGGGCCGGTCACCGGTGAGCAATCGATGCCCGACCGGGTCGGCGACGATCGCGCGTTCCAGCCGGTCGGAGCGCTCGCGTGCGGCAGCGAAAGAAGTGTCGGCATCACGTTCGAGGTCGTCGGCTGGGTCCAGGTGGTGAAGCCCGCCATCGACGGCAATGCCTATCGCCGTGTCGACAGTGGACCGGACGTCAGGGGTTGGCATGGCGCGGCTCCTTGGCTGGGGGCCGCCGACGCAGAGCAGTGGATCAGGTCCCGAGAATCATCAGGAGTACGACCCGGCCGCCGGTCGGCGGCCACGGGTCGGGGACATCGTGGATCGCCGTCAGGCGGTCCGCCACCAGGACGTGCGCGCTGATGTCATAACGGAAAGATTAGCACCACTCGAACGTGTACTCGGAGCCTCAGCGGGGGTCGCTGACCTGCCGGTTTCGCACCCGCCCCGGCCAGCCTGTACAGTCACCATGCACCGCCGATCACGGCAGGGCACGCGCCATTAGCTCAACTGGCAGAGCAGCTGACTCTTAATCAGCGGGTTCGGGGTTCGAGTCCCTGATGGCGCACATAGCCCGATCTCATCGCTCGGCGTTCTGCGCGCCGAGCCAAAGCTCCCAGCGTGTGCTGATTCCGAGCAGCCTCCACTTGGGCGTGCGCCAGACGCTATGAGTTCGGCCGCCAGTGATCCGCTTCATGAGCCACTACGTCACCTAGACCGAGGTATTCGTCCGCGACTGCAACGCCACCCGCGCCTCCACTGCAGACGCGACACCCCTTGGCAAATTCCCGTCACTCCGCGGCAACAGTCCTCCACACCCACCACCACTCGGAGGCGATTGCCCCGGTGCGCCGTCCGCGACTTCGCACGTTACGTCTGACCACAGCGGGCGGAACCACGCTCTGCTGTCTCCGAGGCTCAACCGGACGGGTGTTCAGGGGCTAGATCCGAACGAGTGTCGGAGGCGGTTGCTACCATCAGGACATGTTCGAAAAGGTGTCAGTGTTCGGGACGCGGGCGGCGGTGTGGCACCCCACCAAGCCCGCCCGACTGCCCGGCCGGCTGCTGCTCCCCGGTGGCGGCTCCACGCTGTGCGACGACACCCGCGCCATGTCGCCGACTGCCTCGTCGAAGTCCGGGGGTCGTCGTACCCGACCGACAGACCGAACCCGCAGCGGGGGCTCCCCGTCACCCAACGGGCCGGGCCTGCACCGTCTCGACGATCCGCGGCCCGAAGCCACAGCAGCGCGCAAGCTCGGCGTATTCGTGCCGGAGCAGAACCCAGTGGATTTCGTCGCCGCGGACCGACTGCTGGACGAGCAGGACGACCTGCGGTGGGCGAGCGCTGTGCTGGACCTTGCGCACTGGCGCTGCAAGATGGAGCGGACCGCACCCGGGCCGGATCTGGCGGCCATGTTGACCCGGCGCCCCGAGCGACTGGCTCCCGCCGCGGGCCAGGGCCGCATCGACGACGGCCAACTCTGGGCAGATGCGGTACTGGCCTCGGTGGTCGCCAGGGAGAAGCTGATCTCGCACCTGCAGGCATCGCAATACACCGACCTGGCCGAACTGTCCGCCCGCTACCCCGGCATCCACCAGTTCTTGGCCACCGAGGTCGCGCTGGCCCTCGGCACGACCGAAGCGACCGCAGCGTCGATGCTCGGGACCGCCGGGAGCCTGCGAGACAGGTTGCCGCAGACGCTGTCCCGGTTATCCGACGGCAGCATCGACCACGACAAGGCGATGGCCCTGGTCCATGCCACCACGTCCACTACGGCAGAGGTGGCGGGGCTGGTCGAGCAGCGTGTGCTCCCAGGGGCGGTCAGGATCTCCCCCATCGCGGTGCGCCGTCGCGCGGAGCGGGCAGTCATCGAGCTGGACCCCGCTGGCGCAGCCGAGCGGCACCGGGTGGCCCGATCCGAACGGCACGTGAGCCGACGACCGGATGTGGAGGGGATGGGACGGCTGTCCGTCCTGTCCACCATGCAGGATATTGCCGTGGTGTGGGAGGCGCTGACCGCGCTCGCGGAGGCATCCCGACGACCCAATGACGATCGCGATCTGGGTGCCCGCCGGGTCGACGCGCTGGTGCAGGTCTGCAGCGACATCCTGGCCGGTGGTGGCTGGACCGGTCTGCGCCTTCCCGAGCGACCCGGCCGCAAGCCCCACATCCAGGTCACCATTCCGTTCTCGGCTTTGCTCGGGACCGACGAACCCTGCGATCTCACCGGTTTCGGTCCGATCACCGCCGACCAAGCCCGGCAGATTGCCGCCGACTCGGTACTGACCCGCCTGGTCTGCGATCCACTATCTGGTGTGCTGCTGGACTACGGGCGGACCCGCTACAAGCCTCCGGAGTCGCTGAAGGCTTTCGTTCGTGCCAGGGATGCCGAGTGCATCCTTCCGATATGTCACCAACCAGCGACTCGGAACCACCTCGACCACGTAATCCCTGCGCGGCCAGACCCTGTCACCGGGCTCCCGACCCTGGGAACCACCTCGGCAGACAACCTGTGCCCGCCGTGCGCGCATCACCATCTCAGCAAGGACGCCGACCGCGGGTTCCATCTCTCCCGAGATCCCGACGGCAGCTACACATGGACGACTCCGCTCGGCCGCAGCTATACCCAGCAACCCCATCAGCTGTGGCGGCCACCCCCACCTAGCCCGGATGCTCACCGTGAACGGGATGGGCAGCCGGAATCGATGCGAGACGCCGCACTCCAGCGGCCTAGCCCACCGATGTCCGCCAGAATAGCGGCGCCACCGGGCATTTCGGCGGCGGCGAGTCCGATGGCGTCGCGGTGGTCCATGCCGCCCCGATGTGTCGAAGAACTATCGAGTTCGAGCGCGCAGGACTGCAAACCCGTGATACTTGGATGCAGCCACGAGGAGGCCGAGCCGCAGTGGGTGGCCGGAGTACGCCGTCCTACGATGCCCGCACCGGGGACACGGCTGCTTCCGGCGGGGCCAATCGACGCAGACTGGGCTGACCACTTTCCTGAGCGGTCGCGCGACGGCATGTGGCCAGATGCCACTCCAAGCGACGAACTCGACACCGCCAACCACATGTCAGGTGACGTCGACGACGATCCGCCACCCTTCTGAGTTGCTGCCCCCCTGCGCGCGAAAGTGTCAGCGTGTCTTGCGTGATCGGAACCCAGCACCATCGTGTCGTAGGACATCTCTGGCGCGCCGACCCGACCTGGACGCGGTGGATCGGCTACCCGATGGCGACAGCTCTTGCTGCGCCATGCATGACGGGATCGGTCAAGCGGCAGCCGTCAAGTCGCAGCAGTCGAGTCTCAGCAGTCGACTGACGGCCGTTGCTGCGCCATGCATGACAGGGTCGGTCGGCTGACAGCGGTCAAATGGCACCGGTCGAGTGGCAGCGGTCAGCCGGCCAGGTAGCGTGAGCTGTCACGCCCCAGCTCCGCGAGCACCTTGGTGTTCAGTCGGTAGGCCAGCATCGTCTCCGCGATCACCCGCTGCTGCTCGGCAGCGTCCCAGGGAGCTTCGTCCAACAGTGCCCTGTACCGCACCTTGAAGTCACGGTGGTTGGCGATGTCGCTGAAGACGTAGAACTGCACGCCCTGATCGTCCGGCAAGCGATACGCCCGCTCGGCGGCCGCCTTGATCACCTGACCGCCGGACAGGTCGCCGAGGTAGCGAGTGTAGTGGTGCGCCACGAACCCGCCTGGCCAGCCGAAGCACACCTCGCGGAGCCGCGCGCAATACTCTCGCGTCGCCTTGTTGGGCTCGATCCGATCCGCCCAGTCGTCGCCCAGCAGGAAGGTCAGGTCGGCCTCCAGCGCGGGCACCCTGGTCAGCCCGTCGCTGATGAACGGGGCTGCGACCGGGTCGTTCCGCATGGCCTCCGAGGCCTCCTCGATCACCAAGTAGGCGAAGTAGTGCTGGGCTACCATCGCCGCGTACCCGTCACGGGTCAGCTGACCCCCCAGCATCGCCTGCATGTACCCGGTGAACTCCGCCTCCTCGTGGCCATCCCAGGTCATCGAGCGCAGCGCCCGGGAAAACCTTGAACTGGTCGAGTCCGGTGGCGCGGTGGGCATGCTGGCCCGTCCACTCCGCGCCGTACCGACGGGGGTCGCGGTCACGAATCCTCCATCCAGCCACGCACGGCAGGCGTTGCCCGGACCGGCAGTCCGCCCCTCCGCGGTCCGGGCCGGAGCTAACGATCGCCGCCCTGCCTATGCCTCGTCGCCCGGCTGAGCAACGGATGTACCCCGAGTGTCACCGCTGTCATGACAAGTTGTCAAGTAGGTTCTGACAGCTCGTCATCGAAATGGGCCTGGGCTGAGCTGTCGGTGGCGCAGTTCCGTGAGCATCACCTGGGAAGCAACCACCGTCGGCCGATCCTCCGCAGTATCGAAGTGCTGCCACTCGCGCTTCGATACAGTCGAACCAATCGCGCCCACCGGACCCCGGCGGGTCGGTTCCGGCGGCTAGATCCCAGGCAGGACCAGCGAAGGGGTATCGGCATGACGCGAGCCCATCGCGCTCGGGTCCACCCAGAGGGACTGCCATGGCGCCGCAGCGCAACCATCACCGGCCTGGCCGCGAAGGCGCTGAGTTCGATCGCGACCGCCCGCGCGACGAATCAAGAAGAGGGAAGATGCACCGTGAACACCGATGACTCGATCCGCCCGCAGTTCTCCCCCGACGTAGTGGCCGCCGTGATGCGGCACATGAACCTCGACCACGCCGACGACTGCTTGCTGATCTGCCGCAACCAGGGCCTGCTGTCGGACGCGACCAGCGCGGCGATGTCGGGCATGGACTGTCACGGAATCGAGTTCACCGCGATCGTGGACAGCGCCTCCGTCCAGGTGCGCGTCCCGTGGAGCCATCCACTCACCGAACGCGCCGAGGTTCGACCGGAGGTCACCAGGATGTACTACGAGGCGTGCCAGGCGCTCGGTGTCCCGGCACGCCCGCCGGCCGCGCACTGACAACTGGCACACCCTCGGCATCCAACTGATCACTGACGCCCGGCGCACCCTCGCCAACCAACGACGCGCTGACGCGCAGCACCGACTCGATAGCCAGCGATGCACTGAGCTTCCAGATGCTGATCCGCGATCGGGCGACGGTCGTGGGAGACTGGTGCCGTGCCAAAGATCATCGGCGGGTCGCTGGTCGAACACCGCGAGCAAACCCGCGAGCGAATCCTGCAGGCCATGGTGGACCTACTGGACAGCAAGGGGTACGACTCGATCACCCTCGCCGACATCGCGGCGGCGGCCGACATCGGCCGAACCGCGATGTACAACTACTACCCGGACAAGGAATCCGTGCTGCTGGACCTCGCCGAGCACGAGACCGAGCAGTACACGCGGAAACTACGGTTCGCGCTCGCCGGACTGGCCAATCCGATCGAGAGACTGGCCGCCTTCGTCCGCATGCAGTTGGCCGAACTCGCCACCCAGCACTTCGCCGCAGCTTCGCTTCGGTCGGCGCTGTCCGAGCAAGGCCGCTACAAGATGTACCAACACGTCGCGCCGCTGACGGCGATCTTGCGTGACATCCTGCGAGATGCCGTGGCCGACGGCTACCTGCCGGACGCGGATGTCGATACGCTGCTGCCGCTGGTAGCCGCCGCCACCTCCGGACGCATCACCGCGGACCTGTCCGGGCAGAGACTCCAGGACTCCATAGACGCCGCGGTGCGGTTCGTGTTGCGCGGCTCCGGCGCTCGGCTGGACGCGGGCGACCGGCCGGTGCGATTGTCCCGCCGTGCCCGCGCCTCGCGGTGATACGTCCGCGATGTAGCTGTCCACCAGCAGGTTTCGCGTCTGGCAGTTCGTGTCCACCGGCGCCGATCCGGCGCTACCGCCCTCACCGTTAGGCAGCTGGAACGCATCCGTCGGACCCGGCAACGGCACCCTGTCCAGCGCGATCGGCATCAGCCTTTACCGGTTCTCGGTGGGCTGGGCCTTCGTTCCATCATCGCCATTCCGCTGGCACCCCGGCCGGCCAGAACAGCCCCGCAGCCTGGTCGGCATCGGCACCTGTGGAACTGTGCGGAAGTGACAGTACGGTTGCTTACCAGCTATTAGGGCGTGACACCAGCGGAATGCCGCGACAGCACGAGCATCCGCTCCTCGATGGTGGCGGGCACCGATTCCACCGTCGCGTCGATGCCCGCCCGGGACAGCACCATCCGCAACTCGTCGGGATCGCCATCGGCGACCCGCACCGCCCGGCCGTCCAGAATGACAAGTTCGCCGGCGTCGTTCAGCGCCGCGAACGCCGCTGCCCAATTGGCGGTGCGCACCGCCACTGCCGTGGTCCTACCCACGATGTCGGCCACGCTGCCTTGCGCGACGATCCGGCCCTCTGCCATCAGCAACAACCGATCGCATTGCTGAGCTTCGGCCATGTAGTGGGTGGTGACCAGCGCCCCGACGCCGTCCTCGGACCGCTCTCGGATCCTGTCCCAGAGCAGCGCCCGGGACAGCGCGTCCACTCCCGACGTCGGCTCGTCCAGCAATAGCACCTCCGGATGATGGGACAGCGCCGCTACGAATGCGACCCGGCGCTGCGAACCCAGCGGTAGATCGCCGACCAGTACGTCCGCCTGGGACGCGAGCTCCGCGTCAGTCACCGGAACCGAGACGCCGTAGATCCCGGCGACGAACCTCAGGTTCTCCGCAACGGTGAGATCGCTGTACAGGCCCAGGTTCTGCGGGAGATACCCGAGCCGACTGCGGTGTTCCCGATCGGGCGGCCCGCCGAGTACCTCCACCCGACCACTGCTGGTCGCCAGCAATCCGAGCAACATCCGGATCAGGGTGGTCTTCCCGGCGCCGTTCGCCCCGAGGAGGCCGACCACCTCCCCACGGCCGACCTGCATGCTGACGTTGTCGACTGCGACGAACGATCCGAACGTGCAGGTGACGGCTTCCGCACGGAGCACGACGTCCGTCATGGCCGACCGAGCCCGGCCGACGAAGAGGCGGCCGCGTTGCGTCGCACCAGCGACAACGCGACCACCACGTCCTCCAAGTCCGGGTCGATCACGGACGCGTCGGCTGGCTGCCCGCCATCGGGCCAGTACTCCCGCCGCCCTGGGCCTCGCCGCCACGTCCAGATATGCCGCGCCGCCTCGCCCGCCGAGGTGATTGTCCCGGAGAATCCGGCGAGAATGTCGTCGTAGCCGCCTTGGACGAGCACGCGCCCAGCGTCCAACACGACCAAGTGCCCGGCGCGCTCAGCCTCGTCCAGGTAGGTGGTGGACATGATCACCGCGGTGCCACCCGCCGCCGCCTCCGACACCAAACGCCACAGATCGATCCGACTCACCGGATCGACTCCGGTGGTCGGCTCGTCAAGTACCAGCAGCGCCGGTGTCGCCACGATGGCCATGCAGAAGCCAAGCTTGCGGCGCATCCCGCCGGACAATGCGGAGGCCAACCGGTCGACCGCCATGGTCAGCCCGGCCGCCGCCAACAAGGATTCTCGGCGCGCGTTCAGTGCCGATCCGGTCAGCCCGTAGACGCGGCCGGCGAAGTCGATGTTCTGCCCTACCGACAACGACGCCCAACTGCCCGTGGAAGCCGGGAGATACCCGATCTGCTGCTTGTCCGGCGCCTCGACGCTGCCGACGACCGGTCGGATCTGGCGGACAAGGGTCCGCAGTAGCGTGGTCTTTCCCGCCCCATCCCCGCCGGCAACTGCCACCACCGACCCCGGCACGACATCCACAGAGACGTCGTCCAGCGCCGTGATCCCCCCGATTTGCACCGTCACGGACCGGACTCCGAACGTCCTTCCGCGGTCCGTGGTGCCGAGAGCCATCACGCCTTCCCGGGTGCCAGGTCTCGACGAAACCGCAGGGTCGATGCGGTGAACACCACCACGGCCATCAACGCGAGAATCGCGAACGCATACCAGAGCGAGCCTAGGCCCGCACCGCGGAGCATCACCCCCTGGGAGATCATCGTGAAGTAGGTCAGCGGCAGCAGGTATCCGATCCATCGCACCCCGGCGGCCATCGCATCCAGCGGAAAGATCATGCCGGACAGCAGGATCTGTGGCAACAGGAAGAAGAACGCCGCCTGGATGGCTTGCCCAGTGGTCTGCGAGATCGTCGAAACGAACACGCCAAGGCCGAGGACGACGAACAGGAACACCGCGGCGCCGAGCACGAACAGTGCGATGCTCCCGTTGAACGGCACCCCGAACAGCAGCACGCCCAGCACCGTCACGACCACCATGTCCAGCGCGGCCAGCAGGAAGTAGGGGGTGATCTTGCCGAGAATCACCGTGCTGGGTTTGATCGGCATCACTGCCAACTGCTCCAGTGTTCCGGCTTCTCGTTCCCGGACAAGACCGATGCTGGTGATCATCGTCCCGATGAAGGTAAGGATCAGGCCGATGATCGCGGGCACCATCACCCACGAGGTCTTCAAGTCGGGATTGTAAAGGACCTGGGTGGAGACCTGGTCGCCGAGCCGGTTCAGTCCGGCGACAATCGATTGGGCGGCGAACAAGTTCGACCCGTCGACCAGCGCGACCATGGGCTGCGTGCCGGTGATGAGTACGACCTCGACTGTGTTGTCGCGCAACAAGTTCTCTGCCTGGGCGCGGGTGCCCGCGGCGTCGTCGACGGTGACGTTGAAGAACGCGGGCGCCTGGCCGGCGACCTGATGGGCCTGCGGTCCGAGGACCGCAGCGTCCACCGACGGAATGGAAAAGTTGGCTGCGTACCCGAAGATCACCAGTAGCAGAAGCGGCATCCCGACCAGCATCCCCAACGTCCGCCGGTCACGCATGAGCTCGCGAAACTCCTTGATCACCATGGCCAGCATGCGCGACAGCGTAGTCCGCAAGCAGTGCGGTGAGCCGGATGCGCAGCGCCGTCAGACGCCCCAGGGGCGGAGCCAATCGAAACCTGCCGGTTGCCGACAGCAGTCCACCCGTGCTGCGCGCGGCGAGTTACCGCTTGTACGCCAACTCGACGACGCCAACCGGGTCGGCGTG
>CAJDUM010000014.1_pt1 | contig 89819 bp, 78 predicted proteins | sample 7390781 | NCBI WGS metagenome assembly CAJDUM01 (sample SAMEA7055661, study PRJEB34461) | soil metagenome | biome: terrestrial ecosystem; feature: Peninsula; material: soil | place: Antarctica | collected 2016 | reverse complement strand
CGGTTCGGTCATCCACCGCCCGGCACCGCCCGGCTGACGAGTGCCGCCCGGGTGCCGCTGCCAGCGGGGATTCGACGGACGACGCCACCGGCCAGGGCTCCCCGAGTGACGCCGCCCGCGATTCGCTGGGCGTCGTCATGGCGCCGTCGTTGCTGCCGGTCCGGGGGCGGCGGCGAGATCACCCAGCCCGACCATGCGCAGCAGGTGCTCCCGCTCCGGCCCCACCACCAGCGCTGCCGCAGTCTCAGGATCGACCGGCCCGGTGCCGTAGGCCGGGCACACCGGGGCCAGGAAGCACGCGCCGCAGGCGGGACGACGGGCATGGCAGACGCGGCGACCGTGGTAGATGGTCCGATCGCTGAAGGTCGTCAACGATGGCCGCGGGAGCATTCCGGTCAGCTCGAGTTCGGCCTTCACCGGATCGGTCTGTTCGGTCAGCCCCCACCGGCGAACCAGCCGGCCCAGGTGCGTGTCGACTGTGATGCCGGGGACGCCCATGGCGTGGCCCAGCACCACGTTCGCGGTCTTCCGGCCGAATCCGGGCAGCGTCGTCAGCTCTTCGATCGTCCGTGGCAGATCGCCGTCGTACCGTTCCACCAGTGCCTGCCCGAGCCCGATCAGTGACGTCGCCTTGTTTCGGAAGAATCCGGTCGAGCGGATCAGACCCTCCAGCCCCGCCCGGTCGGCCCCCGCATAGTCCGCAGCGCTGCCATAGCGAGCGAACAGCGCAGGCGTCACCTGGTTCACTCGCACATCGGTGCACTGGGCGGACAAGATGGTGGCGACTGCCAATTCCAGCGGGTTGCCGAAGTCCAATTCGCAGCGTGCATTGGGGTAGCCGTCGGCCAGCAACGCCGCTATCCGCCTGGCCCGGCGGGTGCGTGCCAGCGCCGTCGCCGGGGGTCGTACCGCTCTTGCCACCTTGTCAGGTTGCCACACCGGCCCGACGCCCCACGCGACTCCCGCGGCCCGCCCGCCATGGCATCCGCGAGCGAACCCCGGCGATAGGGGATGATGGAGCCACCATGACCGTCTTCCTGGTGCTGCTGATACCTCTGCTGTTGATGGTGTTCGCCCTGCTGATGGAGCGGGTGGAGAGTCGTCTGCGGATCACCACGATGAGCGAAATCGAGGTCGAGGAGTTCCTGGACAAGGCCAAGCCGGAAGAGGTCAACACCTTCATCCGCGAGGGGTGGACCCGCGCCCTGGTCGCCTTCCGGCTGCGTCGCACCCCGCGACCGCGACGTGGGCGGGTACGCCCCACGGCTGATCGAGCCGGCCCCGGTAGGTCGTCCGCCGGCCGCGCAATGTCACCAGGCAGCGGGGCCGCTACATCCGGAGGCGGTGCGATGACGGCGAGTGGCGATCCGCACGCACCGACCGAACCGACAGGATGGGCTCAGCCGGTCGAACCCGGCGATCAGGGCTAGACCACTTACACTGTGCGCTGCGTCTCATCTTCGATGCGGCGCTGTACCCGGCTCGTCAGGAGGACACGTGGACGACGCGCTTGCCAAGGCCGGCATCTTCCAGGGGGTGGAAACCGATGCGGCGTTGGCACTCGGCTCCCAGCTGGAGACCGTTGAATATCCGCGCGGGAGCGCGATCTTCGCCGAGGGAGAGCTGGGCGACCGCCTCTACATCATTCTGGAGGGCAAGGTAAAGCTCGGGCGGCACGCCCCAGACGGCCGAGAGAACCTGCTGGCCGTGATGGGTCCGGCCGATATGTTCGGCGAACTCAGCGTTTTCGACCCCGGCCCCCGAACGTCCACCGCTGTGGCGGTTACCGATGTGCGGATGGCAACGATGGATCGAGTCGCAATGCGACAGTGGATCGCCAAGCGGCCGGAGATCGCCGAGCAACTGCTGCGGGTGATCGCGCGGCGGTTGCGGCGGACCAACAACGTGCTGTCCGACCTGATCTTCACGGACGTCCCGGGCCGGGTCGCCAAGGCGCTGCTGCAGCTGGCTCGCCAGTTCGGCCAGCAGGAAGGCACCCAGCTGCGAGTGACGCACGACCTGACCCAGGAAGAACTCGCGCAATTGGTCGGCGCCTCCAGGGAAACCGTGAACAAGGCACTGGCCGACTTCGGGCAGCGCGGCTGGTTGCGGCTGGAGGGCAAGAGCGTGATCATCCTGGACGCCGACCGGCTGGCCCGCCGATCCCGCTGATCGCGCTGACCGGTCTGGCCTATGCACCCCGATCCGTCCTCGCACAGATTCCGTCATCCCCGCCATTACTGCAGCGTGTGCGAGGTAGACCAAACCTGTGCGAGGACGACCAGGACTCGGACGCGGGCCGCATTGTCACCGCGTTTCGCGGTTGGACCCGCGGTTCGGTCGGCGCGGCCCAACTGCGGCCCGGCCTAACTGCGGCGCGGCTGACACGGCTGGAGTGACTCCGCCTGACCCGGCCTCCCACCCAGAACGCGGGCTCATTGTCACTACGCGGGCTGCAATGCCACCGCATTCAGTAGTTCCCACCGCGTTCTGGCTCCAGGCAGGCCAGCCGCCGGACCCCTGGCACTCGGCCTACACCGGCCAGCCGTCGGGCCCCTGACTCCCGGCCGGGTACTCCTGCAGCGGCACGGCGTCGGCCCGCCATGCGGCGAGCACGGGGTCCACGATCCGCCAGCAGTCCTCCGCGGTATCACCCCGGACCGACAGGCTGGGATCGGCATCGAGCACGCCGAGCAGCACCTCGCCGTAGGCCGGCAGCTGACCGGGCCCGAAGTCGGCGGTCAGCTCAACGTGGTCGATGGTGTACGGGTTGCCCGGCCCGTTCACGTTGATACCCAGCGCCATCCGGTCGGGGCCGAACCCGATCACCAGCCGGTTCGGCCGGTCGACCCCGAGCAGGCCGCTGGGAACCCGCGGCGGATACCGGAAGGTGACGATGGCCTCCTTGCGGGCGGTCCCCATGGCCTTGCCGGAGCGGAGCCGGAACGGCACACCCGCCCAGCGCCAGGTGTCGACCGTCAGGGTGACCTCGGCCAGCGTCTCCGTCATATTCGAGGGCGTGATGCCCTTCTCGTCCACATAGGCCGGCACATCCCGTTTACCGAGCCGGCCGGCGGTGTACCGAGCACGCCGCGAGGAGGTGACCGGATCGTCGCCGAACACCTTGGTGGCCCGCAGCACTTGCGCCTTGCGCTCCCGGAAGTCGGCAGCAGCCAGGGTCGGTGGCGGCTCCATGGTGAGGACTGCCAGGATCTGCAGCAGATGGCTCTGGATCATGTCGACCAGCGCACCAGCCCCGTCGTAGTATCCGGCCCTGCCCTCCAGCGCGAGGGATTCGTCAAAGACGATGTCCACACTCGCCACGTGCTCGGCGTTCAGCACCGGCTCCAGGAACCGGTTGGCGAACCGGATGCCCAGCAGGTTCAACACCGTCGACTTGCCCAGGAAGTGGTCGACGCGATGGATCTGGTTCTCCGGCACCAGCTTGGCCAGCACCAGATTCAGCTCGTGGGCGCTGGCTTCGTCGACCCCGAACGGCTTCTCCAGCACCAGCCGGGTGTGCTCGGGCAGGTCGACGGTGGTCAGCGCTCGGCAGGCCTTGGCGGTCACCGGCGGCGGTAGCGCGAAGAAGATTGCCACCGGGGTGGCGCAGTCGGCCAGCAGCGAGCGGAGGTCGTCGGCCTTGGTGACATCGGCCTGCACATAACGAGATCCGGCGATCGCCGCCGATGCCTGATCGCCGGTGGCATCGACGGTTGCGAAGGATTCGGTGATCCTGGCGCGCCACCGATTCGCATCCCAGTCGTCCATACCGGCGCCAACGATGGTCAGCTCCCGGCGTTGCCCGGACTCCAGCAGGCCGCCAACTCCAGGCAGCAGCAGGCGGCCGGTCAGGTCACCGCTGGCGCCCAGGATGAGCAGGGTCTTGGGCGGCTGGGGGTCCGATGCCATGGTGCTCATCCTGGCAGGCCGCGGATTTGGTTGCAGCCCCTCCCACGCTCCCCGCACCATCCGTGCCGAAATGCGCAGAAAGTCCCGCGCGCCGGGCTGTCCAAGGCCTACCGTCTCGCCATGACTTTCGTCCTGCGGGACCTCACCGCCGATCCCCCGCTGCATTTTGCCGCGACCGATCCGACGACCGGCGGCCCGCTCCGGGCGTCCATCCTGTCTGGCGGGGCGGCCCTCGGCCCGGCGGCCCAGGGGTTCTCCATCACCAGTTCCCGGGCGGACGATCCTGGCCAGCCGATGGGCTTCCCAGTGCCGCAGGCCGAGCCGGTTCGGTTCGGCGAACCGGCTCGACTCTGGGGGGAGATGTCGCTGTCCCAGCTGGTCATCAACAGTTCCGGCAGCACCGTCATGCCGCAGGGGGTCAGCCGCGTGGCAGTCCAGTTGCTGCCCGACCAGGCCGATCAGTCGCTGCTGTGGCCGCATCTGACGTTCTCCTGCATGGGCACCGATGCGTTCGTCGCCCGCTACCGGGTGGCGATGGTCCGCTCCGGCTGACTCAACCCTCCTGCCCCGTCTTTCAGGGTCGTGGGTGTCGGGACGCGCTATAGCGCGTCGTGGGACCCACGACCTCGGGAAGGGCGGCTCAGAGGGGGCGGCTCAGAGGGGGCGACGCAGAAGGGTGAGCGTCACGGCGGCTGTCACCGTGACGCGATCCGGCAGCGCGGCGGCCGCAGCCGCGATCTGCTCCGCGCTGGAATGCCGAGCGGCCGGCCCCATGCCGGCCAGGTCGGCGGCCGCGCCGGGCCCCAGCGACAGCGCGAATCGCAGCGTTCGGCGGTCGACCTGTTCGGCGTACCCGGCGAAGGCCTCGGCCAGCCGGTCGGCCTTGCCCGCGTCCACCTCTAGCAGGCCCAGCGGGGCACGTAATTCGGCCAGATGATCCGGCTCCGGTGTGACCACCAGGATCCGGCCGCCGGGCGCGGTGATCCTGGTCAGCTCAGCGGGATCGCGCGGCGCGAAGATGCTCAGCACCGCTGCGGCGACCCCGGACCGCAACGGCAGTGCGGCCCAGGCATCGGCGAGCACGGTAGCCAATCCGGGCCTGGCCGCGGCCCGCCGGCAGGCGTGCTTCGACGAGTCCAGCGCGATGCCGCGGGCCGAGAAACGTGTAGTGCCAGCATCGGCCGCGCCGGCTGGGCCAACTGGGCCAATTGGGCGATCAGCGCTCCCTCCATCAGCACCGCCGACACCGACCCCACCGACCACCGCGCCGCCGGCGGTGTCGATGGCACGCTCGCCGGGAACCCTGGCTCCGACCACGGCAGCCAGGTAGTAGGCGGTGCCTGCGCCGACTTCTATCACCGGACCGAGCGGGCCTGGCGACGAGGCAAGCAGCGCAACCCGGACGGCTTCGGCGATCGGCGCGAAGTGTCCAGCGCCCAGGAACCGCTCCCGCGCCTGCACCATCGCAGTGCTGTCCCCCGTGTCGGTGCGCCCTCGGGGCCCGAGCAGCGGCAGGTAGCCCTGCCTGGCGACGTCGAACCTGTGGCCGGCAGGGCAACCGATGGTCTCCGAGCGCGGCGACCCGGTACCGACCGCGCCAGCGCCCGCGCCCGCGGTTCGAGCCCCGGGTACCGGGCCCACCAAGGTCGAGCCCATCAACAGCGAGTCCACCACTGGCGGGCCCACCACCGACGAGCCCACCACCGACGAGCCCACCACCGACGAGCCCACCACCGACGAGCCCACCACCGAGCCTGCCGAAGAGTCGGCGGCGGCGCCAGGAAACACCGCCAGCGCCTCGCCGCAGTGCGGGCACCGCAGCAAGGGCAGCGCCCAGGAGGGGAATCCAGCCACCGGCTCAGTCCGACCGACGCAGGTACTCCAACTGTGCGGCCACGGAATGTTCGGCCGCGAACCGGATCGCCGGGTCGACGTCGCGGTACACCCGGTCGGTGACCGACGCGACATCGGCATCCGGACCTAACGCAGCCAGGGCTGCGCGCACCTGATCCAGTCGTTCCTCCCGGTGCGCCAAGTACTGCGCGCACACCGCGGAAAGATCCGGCAGTTCCGGCCCATGAGCAGGCAGCACCCGGCACGGTCCGAAGGAGGCAAGCACCGCAAGACTTTCCAGGTAGTCGCGGAGGGTGCCGTCACCAGCGGCGATGACGGTGCTGCCGCGGCCGAGAACGGTGTCGCCGGTCAGCATCGATCCCGACGGTGCATCTCCCGACAGGTGGAAGCACACCGAGTCGGCGGTGTGCCCGGGAGTGGCGACAACGTCGATCAGCAGCCCGGCCGCTGTGATCTGCTCACCGCCGAGCAGCGGGACACCGCCGTGACAATACCTGGGGTCCACCGCCCGGACCGGGGCGCCGGTGAGCGCGTGGAAGGCAGCAGCGCCGCCGGTGTGGTCGGGGTGCCGGTGGGTGATCAGTACCAGCTCGACCGGGCCGGCGGCGGCCAACGCAAGCAGGTGCCAGTCATCGTCCGGCCCGGGATCGACCACCACCGAGCCAGCGGCCCCCGGCGCGGCCAGCAGGTAGGAGTTGGTTCCGTCCAACGTCATCGGCCCCGGGTTGGGCGCCACTTGGACCGTTGCCAGGTCGGTGACCCGTCGCAGGCCGGTCACCGACCGCCGTCCTCGTTGATGGCCGCCCCGGAGGGTCGGCCGACATCGACCCCGTCCACCTCCACCCGAACCTGCCCGTCACGGTTGACGACGACGGGCGTCACTGGACGCACCGAGCGCGGGGTGGCGAGTAGTTCGGCGACCGAGCCGGCGGCCGCCAGGTCCGCCAGCATGGCCCTGGTGGGCGGCATCATGCCGATGGTTCCGGCGCCCGCGGCCTCCAGCAGGTCCCGCGGCGCCGCCCAACGGGCCTCGGAAGCCTCGGTGGTGACCGCCCCGGCGGCCTGGCCGGCTGGCAGCGCCGCCGCGAAGAACAGTGTGTCGTACCGGCGCGACTGCCCCGCCGGGGTAATCCATCTGGCCCAGGGGCGAAGCAGGTCGGCGCGCAACAACAGACCCGATGCGGCCAGCACCCTGGCCAGGCCGAAACGGTGCCCTGTCACGGCGATGCGGTCGGATTCCCGGTTGGTGGGGTCGCCGGCGACCACCTCTGCTGCTGAGCCGGCCAGCAGGATGCCTGTCTCCTCGAACAGCTCGCGCACTGCCGCCACCACGCCGGCCCTGGCCGCGCTCAGGGGCAACCGCCACTGGCGCGACCACCACTGCGGATCGGGGCCGTACCAGGGCACGTCAGGGTCCGAATCAGAAGGGTCGACGCCGCCGCCCGGGAAGGCAGTCATCCCGCCGGCGAACGGCATGCTGGTGACCCGGCGCAGCGCAAACACCTCAAGGCCCCGCGCCGCGTCCCGGACCAGCATCACCGTCGAGGCGGGCCGGATTCGGGTCGCCTCATCCTCAGCCACGGTTCCACCGTATCGGCGAGGCAGCGCGCCACGGTCGACGGGGCCAACGGACCAGTAGCGGGAGCGACCAGTTACACGCGCGACCAGTTACACGCGCGACCAGTAACACGCGCGACCAGTAACAGCGGCGAGCAGCGTCAGCGGACCTCGAGGATCGCTTCCACCTCGATCGGCGTGCCGAGCGGCAACTCGGCCATACCCACGGCCGACCTGGCATGCTTGCCGGCGTCCCCGAACACCTCTGCGAACAGGTCCGACGCGCCGTTCACCACACCCGACTGGCCGGTGAAACCCTCCGCTGACGCGACGAATCCGACCACCTTGACCACCCGCACGACTGCGTCGAGCCCGACAGCGGCCTCGACTGCCGCCAGCACATTGACCGCTGCCTGCCTGGCGTAGCCCTTGGCGTCCTCCGGCGAGATCTCGGCGCCGACCTTCCCGGTGGCCGGCAGCTTGCCGTCCACGAACGGCAACTGACCAGAGGTGAACAGCAGGTTTCCGGTGCGAACCGTGGGCACGTAAGCACCGGCAGGAGCTGCCACCGTCGGCAATTCGATGCCCAGCTCGGTCAGCCGGTCATGAACACTCATGCCGCCCCTCCGCTCGTCCGCCGCGGACCGGCCGCATCCTGCTCATGATTCGCTCGCCAAGGCTCGCTCATAGCTTCTCTCTCTTCAGGTAGGCAACGAGCTGCTCGGGGTTGGGTCCCGGAACCACCTGGACCAGCTCCCAACCATCCTCGCCCCACGTGTCCAAGATCGCCTTGGTGGCGTGCGTGATCAGCGGAACGGTGGCGTACTCGTAGATGCGGCGGGTCGGCCGCGCGGGATCGGACATGCTCCTACTGTAGAGGGCCGATCTTGCCGTCAGGAGGCTCCCCCGGGCCGACAACGGCCACCCCCCCGGGCAGGCGGCCGGACCGTCGAGCAGCCGATGATCTCATCGGCCCGACAGAACCCGGCAGGGCCCAATCACTCCCCCGGGAGGACGCGTCCCTGGATTGCCCTTACCCTTGCCGCCATGGGCTGGTGGCGGTGGGTCGCGGCGTCGGTCGAGGCCGTGCTGCTGCTGGTGCTGGTCCTGCTCTGGTTCGACACGCTCCGCGAGCGCCGCGGCTGGACCACCGCCAAGGCAGGAAAGGTAGCGGCCATCGCGACGATCGTCATCCCGGTGGGGTTCGTGCTGGTGTACTTCCTGCCGCTGTGGCTCGGTCTGGTACTGATCGCCGTCCCGGCCCTTGCCGTCGCGGCGATGGCGCTGGCGAGCTGACATGGCGCGCGCGAAGGACCAGTCGAACGAGACTCAGCTGCCCACAGCCACCGGCTGGCCGCCGGCGGCCGGACGGGCACGACTGCACGTGGTGACGGGCAAGGGCGGCACCGGCAAGACGACGGTGGCTGCAGCACTGGCACTGGCGCTGGCCCGCGACGGCAAGCGGGTGTTGCTGATCGAGGTGGAGGAACGTCAGGGCATCGCGCAGTTATTCGATCTGCCGCCGCTGCCGTACGCGGAGCGTCGGATCGCGATGGCTGCCGGCGGCGGCGAGGTCAGAGCGTTGGCCATCGATGTCGAGGCCGCGCTGCTGGAGTACTTCGCGATGTTCTACAACCTCGGCTTCGCCGGCCGCACCTTGAAGAAGATGGGCGCGGTGGAGTTCGCCACCACACTCGCGCCGGGGCTACGTGACGTGTTGGTGACCGGCAAGACCAAGGAGACCGTCACCCGCACCGGTCCGGACGGGCGCCGGGTGTACGACGCGGTGGTGCTGGACGCCCCGCCGACCGGCCGGGTGGTCTCCTTCCTGAACGTCACCGTCGCGATGGCAGACCTGGCCAAGCGCGGGCCCATCCGAAACCAGGCCGCCGGCGTGGCCGCGCTGCTGCACTCCGGGGATACCTGCGTCCACCTGGTGACGCTGCTGGAGGACATGCCGACCACCGAGACCATCGAAACCATCGGCGAGCTGCGATCCGCCGATCTGCCGGTCGGGTCGATCATCGTCAACCGCGCGACCACCGCCCACTTGCCGGAGTCCGCAGTAGCGGGCGCCGCGCGGGGCCGGATCGACCGTGCGGAGCTGGCCGACGGCCTGCGCGCCGCCGGTATCCGGGCTGACCGGGCCGACCTGGCCGGGCTGACCGCCCAGCTCCGCGGCCACGCCGAGCGGCTGCAGGCCGAGCGTGCCTGCCGCACCGACCTGGCGGACACCTCCGTACCGATGCTGACGCTGCCCAGGCTGGTGGACGGTGTCGACCTCGGTGGGGTCTATCAACTCGCGGACCTGTTGTCCGATCAGGGGGTAGGATGACCGCCGAGATACTGGACCTTGCCGCGGTGCTCGGCGATGCCGGCACCAAGATCGTGGTCACCTGCGGCTCCGGCGGGGTCGGCAAGACCACCACGGCCGCCGCGATGGCGCTATTGGCCGCCGACGCCGGGCGCACGGTGGCGGTGCTCACCATCGACCCGGCCCGCCGGCTGGCCCAGTCGTTGGGGCTGGGAGAACTGGACAACACCCCGCGACGGGTGGATCTGGATGCGCCCGGCGAACTGTGGGCGATGATGCTGGACACCCGCCGGACCTTCGACGAGATGGTCGCCGGGCACGCCACCCGCGAGCGGGCCGAGCAGATCTTCGCCAACCCCTTCTACCGAACCATCTCCACGTCGTTCTCCGGCACCCAGGAGTACATGGCCATGGAGAAGCTAGGCCAGCTCGCCGCGGGCGGGGAGTTCGACCTGATAGTGGTGGACACCCCGCCGAGCCGTTCCGCGCTGGACTTCCTGGACGCTCCGCAGCGGCTGTCCTCATTCCTGGACGGCCGGATGATCCGGCTGCTGGCGGCGCCCAGCCGGGGGGTGATGAAGATCGTCGGGGCGGGTTTGTCGCTGTTCACCAAGGCGGTGACGGCGGTGATCGGCGGCCAGATGCTCACCGATGCCACGCAGTTTGTGCAGCTGTTCGAGGACATGTTCGGCGGCTTCCGGGCCCGCGCCCAGGCGACCTACGACCTGCTGCGCGCGCCCGGCTCGGTGTTCGTCGTGGTGGCCACGTGCGAGCCGGAGGCGCTCCGCGAGGCCTCATATTTCGTCGATCGGCTGCGGTCCGAGCAGATGCCGCTGGCGGGTCTGGTGCTGAACCGCACCCACCCGCCGCTGGCCAACGTGCCGCTGGCCGCAGCCCAGGCGGGTGCCAGCGCTCTGGCCGGCGACTTCCCGCTGGCGGAAGCCGCGCTTGCAGTGCACATCGATCGGCTGACGGTGCGCGCGGTCGAGCTTCGGATGCGCGCCAGGACCGACCGCGCCCATCCCGGGCTACCCGTCGTCGAGGTGCCGACCAGCAGCACGGACATCCACGACGTGGCCGGGCTCAGGGTGGTCGGCAGGGCGCTGACGAGTAGCTGAGAGCTGGACGACTGCGCTGCAGGACGCCCGCGGGGTCAATCGGTCCGTCAGCTGGCGACGATGCTGATGGCCTCGGCTCGCGCTTGCTCCAGCACCGTCCGCCAGCTGGCCACGTCGGGTCGCCGCTTGAGTAGTGCGCGGCGTTGACGCTCGGTGAGCCCGCCCCACACGCCGAACTCGATCTGGTTGTCCAGCGCGTCCGCCAGGCATTGCATCTGCACCGGGCAGTCGCGGCAGAGCTTTGCGACCTCTCGCTGCGCGGCACCGGTGACGAACAACAGGTCCGGATCCGCGGTGGCGCACACCGCGTGCGCCGTCCACTCCCGTTCTTCCGCGGTCGGCGCGGGACGCGCCGGCGCAGTTGGTTCTGCCAGGCGCTGGCCCGGTTCGGGCCAGTCGCCAGGCTCGTTCGGCAGTTGACGGTGCGCGGGCCGGCCACCCGTTACGGCGCCGGCTAGTGCGCTCTCGAACACCACGGAATGGCGCGGTGCATCCTGCGCCCGATCCGGGACGATCCGCAGGCCTCGTGCGGTCATCGTCTGCACTTCCCTTCCTGTGCGTGGGCCGATGTCACCATCGGTGCCCAGGTCTTGTCGAACGAGTCTCCTGTTGACCCATCCGGTCTATCTGACGGTCGTCGCGGCACTCCCGTTCCCTCCGCTGTCGATGTCGCAGTTGGTTACCCTGGTCGGGGGTACTTGTCCTATTCCTCGCGATCACAGTGAGTGAGCCGTCCACGGTGAGGAGCGCGGGACCGTCCCCCTGATACCAGGCCGCGCATCTGGCCGCGGCCCATAACTGCGCTGCGCAACAGCGACCACACGGTCCGCCCCGGTAACCTGAGCGACGTGCGTACCCTCAGCGGCCTGGCAAGGCTGATCCTGGCCACCGTGATGGCGGGCATCCTGGTGGCCGGGCTGCTCCTTCCCGCCACTGTCGGCCTGGGACTGGCGGCCACCAGGGTCACTGACGCCATCGACTCGACGAACACCGCAACGATGGACCTGCCGATGCCGCTGCGAACGTCCATCACCGACGACTCCGGTGCGACGATCGCGTACGTGTACGACCAGAACCGGGTGTACGTGCCCATCTCGGGGATCTCCAGCTACCTGCAGAAGGCGGTCGTGTCCATGGAGGACCGCCGCTTCATGAAGCACCATGGGGTCGATTGGCGCGGCACCGTACGCGCGCTGCTGCTGAACGCCCAGGGCAAATACTTTTCCGGCGGGTCGACCATCACTCAGCAGCTGGTGAAGAACTACCTGTACCTGGTCGCGGCCAAAACACCCGCGGAGAAGGCGGACGCCGTCGCGCAGACACCGATCCGCAAGCTGCGCGAGGCCAAGATGGCGCTGATGTACGAGAAGACCCACTCCAAGGACCAGATACTCGAGCAGTACCTGAACCTGGTGGCGTTCGGCCCGTCCACCTACGGTGCGGAGGCGGCCTCGGAGCGGTTCTTCGGCGTCCATGCCGACCAGTTGTCGCTGGCCCAGGCAGCCTTGCTGGCCGCGATGATCAACAACCCGAACAAGTACAACCCGCTGGATCCCGATCGTCGCCAGGACGCGCTGGACCGCCGCAATTTGGTGCTCGAGGCCGGCGCCAGGGACGGCTGGATATCCAAGGCCACCGCGGAGAAGACTGAAAAGCTCGGCGCCGAGTTGAACCCCACCTTCACCCAGAACGGGTGCATCAACGCGGTCAACGCCAGCACCAACGGCTACTTCTGCAGCTACGTCTTGGATTATCTGGCGAACACCGGTTTCGACTACAAGAAGATCTCCACGGCGGGCTACACCATCAAGACCACGCTGGATCCCGCCGTGATGAAGGACTCCCTGGCCTCGGTGACCAAGAACGCCGACCCGAGCGATCCCGCCGTCGCCCGGATCGCCAACGTCATCGCGGTCGTCGAGCCAGGGGTGACGACCCGGAAGGTGCTGGCGCTGGCGGCGAACCGCCCGTACGGCCTGGACGCCACCAAGGGCCAAACGGTCTGGCCGCTGCCCACCGCCTTTGCCCCGTTGGGGGCCGGTTCGACGTTCAAGATTTTCACCGCAGCGGCGGCGATGAAGCTCGGGTTGGGCACCAACGCCGTCATCGACGTCCCCGCGGAGTACACCAGTCCATTGGTGCCATCCCATCCGTTCCACAATTCGGGCACCTTCCCCACCTCGATGACGATGTCCCAGGCGCTCGCCGAGTCGCCCAATACGGCCTTCGTCGCCCTGGAGGACCAGGTCGGTCTGGACAAGGTCACCGACATGGCGGTCAAACTCGGACTCCGCGGTTACCTGCTGGACGCCGGCGCCGTGGACCGGGCGTTCGCCGGCACCGGCACCGACTACGCAGCCCAGGTGGTGGCGCAGAACATCGCATCGTTCACCCTGGGCGTCTCACCCGTCAGCCCGGTGGAGTTGTCGAACGTGGGTGCGACGCTGGACTCGAACGGGCTCTGGTGCCCGCCGACTCCTGTCGACTCGATCACCGACCGGAACGGGAAGCTGGTCAGCTGGAAGCAGGCCCCGTGCGAGCAAGCGGTGCAGCCGGAGCTGGCGAACACCTTGACCAACGCGCTGTACGGCGATATGCACGCCCCGGCCGGCACCGCCTATAAGGCGGCCCAGGCGGCCGGCTGGACGCGATACTCGGCGAGCAAGACGGGTACCACCCAGGACTACAAGTCCTCCGCGTTCCTGGGCTACACCCCGTATTACAGCGCCGCGGTGATGACCTGGGACTACCTGAGCCGTCCGCAATCGATCTGTCAGCAGCCGCTGCGCTCCTGCACTACGGCGGATGCACAACAGCCCGGCGCCGGCATGAGCGGCGGCTCCGTCCCTGCACGGACCTGGCTGGACGTGATGACCCCGCTGCACCAGGACCTGAAGGACACCCCGTTCCCGCCGTCGACCCCGACCTTCCTGGCGGGGGCGTCGACCACCGTGGTGCCGAACGAGATAGGCAAGTCGCTCAGTGACGCCAAGGCGGAATTGCTGGCCCATGGCTTCACCGTCCCGACCGGGAACGTGATTTTGTCCGACAAGTTCGCTGCGCCGGCCAACACAGTCGTCGATCAGAACCCCAAATCGGCCGCGCTCCCGGGCACGCCGATCAGCCTGACAGTGTCGATCGGCACCGGAACGAGTGGCTGACCCGGTGGCCGGTGGTGATCACGGAGGACCCGGCAGTCGGTGGCCTGTGATACTGGCCGGCCTGACCGCCAGTGGCTTCGCGTGCGCCCTCTGGGGCACCGCGGTGGAGCCGAGGATGTTCGCGCTGCGCCGGGTGAGCGCCCCGGTGCTTCAGCCCGGCTCGTGGCCGATCAGGGTGCTGCACCTGTCGGACCTGCATCTGCTGCCCCGACAGCGCCGCAAGGCTGCCTGGATCGCGGCGCTGGCCGACCTGCGGCCCGACCTGGTGGTGAACACCGGCGACACGCTCTCGCACGCCAGGTCGGTGCCGGCTGCGGTGACCGCGCTCGGTCGGCTGCTCGATCTGCCCGGGGCGTTCGTCTTCGGCAACAACGACTTCTACAGCCCGCTCCCCAGGTCCCCGCACCGCTACTTCACCCGATCCGCCCCCGCCCGCCGCGGCCCCGATCTGCCGTGGGAGGACCTGCGGGCGGCCCAGGCCGAGCGCGGCTGGGTCGACCTGTCCAACCGCACCGCGACGATCACCGTGCGCGGTCAGCGCATCGCGCTGGCCGGTGTGAACGACCCGCACACCCACCGGGATCGCTACGCTGAGGTCGCCGGGCCGGCCGATCCGGCCGCGGCCGTGCGCATCGCGGTGCTGCACTCCCCCGAGCCACGGCTGCTCGACTTGTTCGCCGCCGACGGCTACGACCTCGCGCTGGCCGGGCACACCCACGGCGGGCAGGTTCGGCTCCCCGGCGTCGGCGCCGTGGTCACCAACTGCGGGATCGACAGGTCGCGGGCCAGGGGGCTGTCCCGCTGGGGGTCGCGGATGTGGTTGAACGTCTCGGCCGGGCTCGGCCACAGCCCGTACATGCCGGTCCGCTTCCTGTGCCGTCCCGAGGCGACGCTGCTGACCCTGGTGCCCCGAGGCTGACGCACACCGCGCCCTGTCGCAGGTGCGCGGACTGTGGCCGGTCCGGGCGTCGCCCTTTCGCCGGCCGGCCGAAGCGGTGCGCGTTCCGTCCGCCCGATCGCGGTGCGAGGCGCTGCCCGCCATCGGATAGAGTGGTCGACGGTCGCGGGGTGTGGCGCAGCTTGGTAGCGCGCTTCGTTCGGGACGAAGAGGCCGCAGGTTCAAATCCTGTCACCCCGACCACCGCTTCCGCAGGTCAAAGGCACTGCGAGGACTGCTAGAACAATCTTGCACGGCTCCTGAGCCCGCGGCTAACCCACACTTCTTCTCCACGGCTGATGATTCGGCGGGATCCACCACTGGATCGGTGATCTCCGCCTGGCGAAGCCGCCCATCCTATCCGTCCACTCCCGATTTCACACCATCTCGCGGATGTGGTCCGAGCGTCGCAGGGTCGTCGTTGACCCGGTCGCGGCCGGCGCGTTTTGCGGTGTGGAGCACAGTGACGGCGCGTTGGATTGCGGCGGTCCCGCTTTCAGCAGGACCTGAAACCGCGATTCCGACGGAGAACGTAGTGGGGCCACCGCTCCAGGACTGGCGCAGGCGGTCAAGAATGGACCTCACGCCGTCACTAGCGCCCCCCGGTACCGCGAGAGCGAATTCTTCCGCGCCCCAGTGGGCGATGAGGTCTTCGGCGCGCACTGCGGCGCGCAGATGGGCTGCGAAGGATTTCAACGCCTGGTCGCCGGCCTGGTAGCCGTACTTGTCATTGATCCGTTCAAGGCGATCCAGGCCGATCATGACCAGAACGCTGGCGGCTGGTAACCCTTTGAGGTTTGCCGTGAACGCGCGGCGATTGAGCAGCCCGGTGAGCGGGTCGGTCTCCGCGGAGGTGCGCGCCGCGGTCAGCGCGTACAGCCTGGCCAGGGTATGACCGGCCTCGTCAGCGAGCATGCTCAAGGCAGTCAGGGCTGCTGGGAGCGGCGGGTCCTGCGGTGCCGTCCACCATATCGCCAGGACACCGATGACGGCGGTCTCGTCCTGCAGCGGCAGGTACAGGCCGCCGGCGACTTGGATCACGGTGGCCAACTCGGACTCGGGGAGTTCGGAGTGGTGTGCATCGGAGACGAACAGCGGTCGGCGCGTGCGGATGACGGCAGCCACGGCCCGGTCGGCGCGGCTGTCTACGGCCACCGCAGCCACGACGGCGGCGTCGGCGGGCGAGTCGGCGACGACCCCCGCCGGCCGGAACACCACCGATCCGGGCTCTTCGTGCAGAAACATGACCGCGCCGTCGGAGTGCAGAATTTCCCGCGCTGCCGAGGTCACTGCGGATGCGATGCCTGGGACGTCCTGCTCGACGTGCATTCGTGACAGCACGTGCGACACCTGATGCAGGCTTTGCATGAAGACCTCGGTCCGGCTGACCTGAAGGTAGTTCAACGCGAGATGCATCAGCTTGTCCAGTGCACCCCACTGCGTCGCGCTGAGTGTGTGCGCCACCGCATCCGGGACGCACAGGGTTCCGACGGTGTGGCCGTCGGCGGTGATCAAGGGCGCGATAGCGCAGAAGCGGGCAGGTGGATCGCCCGTGATCGGGGGGGCCGCGACGAGCTGCTTGACCTGGCGAGCGTCCGGAATCACGGGCACGCCGCCGGGCTGCCTGATCGTGTGTTCGCAGGACGCGACCCCCCGCGGAACCTCACCGACCGTGATTCCAAGTCGCGTTTTGAACCATTGCCGGTCGCGGTGCAGGAAAGACAACAACGCGGTCGGGGTGTTGCAGATCGCGGCCGCGATCTGGACGAGATCATCCAGGACCTGCTCTGGGCTCGTGTCCACGGGCAAGGTCGTGGACGCCGTCAACCCCGGGTCCTGCCACCTGTCAGTGGCCGGTGGGCCGGTCGCCGCGGCGGAACTGTGGCCCGTTCCTCGATCGGCACCGACACTACTGTCTGTAGCCTTCCCCACTGGCTCGAGCGTCCGTGACGGTTCCGACGATACCGGGCAGGCGATCTCGGCTGGCTCGCTCGATAGACTTCCGCCGGCGGTCCCTCGAGCCTGAATGAACTTCAGGGTCTCCTCAGCAGTCCCGGACCTGGCGAAGTGGAAGCCTTGCAGCATGTCACAGCCCAGTTCCTCGAGCAGCCGCGCGGTCGCCTCGTCCTCGATACCTTCTGCTACCACCGTCAAGTCCAAGCGGTGCCCCAGTTCCAGGATCGAACGCACGATCGCCACATCGACTGGGGAGTGGAGCAGCGGCGCCACGAACGACTGGTCGATCTTGACCTCGTCGAAGGTGTAGTCCTTCAACATCGCCAACGATGTGTACCCGGTGCCGAAGTCATCAACCGAGATCCCGACTCCGATCCCCCTCAGATCACCCAGTATCCGCGCCGCATCGTGGCCGGACTGGGCCAACGCGGTTTCGGTTACCTCCAAGGTCAACAGATCCGTAGGCATCCCGACCAGATCCAGCTGCGCCAGCACTCGATCAGCCAACTGGAAGTCGTGCAGCAAGGTCGCCGAGAGGTTCACCGACATCGGCACTGTTATCCCGGTCTCACGCCAGGCGATACAGGTTTGTGCGGCCCGGGTGATCACCCAATCCGTCAGCGCGCTCATCTGACCCGCACGTTCCATCGCCGGCAAGAAGGCCGCCGGCCCGAGAAGTCCCCGCCGCGGATGTTGCCATCGCACCAACGCCTCGACACCGGCAACCCGCCGCGAATGCGGGGCAAGCATCGGCTGAAACACGAGCTGGAACTGCCCCTGACCGATCGCCGCCGCTAACCCAGCCTCGGCGTCCGGCATAGCAGTCGCTCGCTTCCCTCGCGCTCAACACAGTTCGCGACGACCGCCCACAGAGGCGATCTGCGTAAAGGAAGTCTGCGTCACGTACTGCCTCCTGTCAAAGCCGCTCATCGGGCGTGATACGGTCGCGCGCCGATCCGCCCGGCGGCGTCTCGGCTTGGCCGAGGGCGCTACACCTGGCGGCGCGTGCGATCGGCGATGCAGGCCGGATCGGCACGGCCAGGGGCAGGGGCTGGGGCAGGGCGAACAGTCGTTCGCGCGCCGCCCTTCCGCCAGGTGCTCACGTAGCCTCGTCGGAGCGCTCTCATCGGGTTGAAGTTGTGCATCATCAACCCGGCAGTGTGCACGTTGACGGGCGTTTCCACCGACCCGGCCGGCAGAACGACCAGCGCAGTGGTTCGCCACACAGAGTCACCCGCTTGTAGCGGTATGGAATCATTGATGTGCAAACCGCAAGAATCGGGAGAGGGGCGCGCAGTGTGAAGTGGCCCCATAGACGAGCTTCGCCGTCATCAATTCGACTGGGCGACGTGTTCCGGGTACCCGAATTTCGGTCGATGTGGGCAGCGGAGTCGCTGTCGATCGTGGGCGACCAGCTCGCCAGGGTCGCGCTGTCCGTACTGGTCTTCGCCCGAACTGACTCGGCTGCACTGACCGGCCTGACGTACGCGCTCACTTTCGTGCCCGCCTTTATCGGCGGTGCACTGTTCGGCGGGCTTGGCGATCGATACCCCCTGCGCACGGTGATGGTGGCAACCGACCTGATCCGGGCGGTTCTCATCGGCAGTGCCGCCATCCCTGGCGTCCCGTTGTGGTTGTTGTGCGTCCTGGTGGCAGCGACGGCGCTGGCGAACGGGCCGTACAAGGCGGCCCAGCAGGCACTGTTGCCTGAGGTGCTCGTCGGGTCGCTGTACACCCCTGGGATGGCGGTGCGGAACATATCCAGCCAGACCGCACAACTGCTCGGCTTCGCAGGCGGCGGACTGCTCGTCTCCGTGCTTTCGCCGCCGGTCGGCCTGGCACTGGACGCCGCCACGTTCGCCGTGTCGGCCGCACTGCTCGTATTCGGTGTACGGCACCGGCCGGCCGTGGTTTCGAACCGGGTGTCCTTTGGCTCATCGATGATGATCGGCGCCCGGCTCATCTGGCGCGATCCCGCCCTCCGCGCACTGGTCGGGCTGAGCTGGCTGGCTGGCTTCTACGTGGTGCCAGAGGCGATGGCCGCACCATTCGCAGACGGGCTCGGTGTCGGCGCGATCGCGGTCGGTGCGATCATGGCGAGCGATCCTGCCGGCAGCGTGATCGGCGGCTTCGTTTTCAGCAAGTGGGTACCCGAGGAGCGCCAGCAGCAGGTGATCGGTGTGCTCGGTATTCTGGCCGGCGCGCCGTTGATCGCCTGCGCGTTGCATCCCCCGCTGTTCGTCGCCATGGGATTGTTCGCTATTTCTGGTGCACTGGCCACGGCGTACAACATCCAGGGCACAGCATCGTTCGTCAGGCGCCTGCCTGTCGCACAGCGAGCGCAGGGATCAGGTCTGCTCTCGACCGGGTTGCTGGCGGTTCAGGGGATCGGCGCATGGGTCGCCGGCGTGGCGGCCGATCTGGTGGGACCTGCGAACGCGATCGCCCTCGCCGGAGCCCTGGGCGCAGCCGTTGCGATACCGATCGCCATCGGCTGGAAACGAGCCCGGTTGACGAACCTGGCACCCAACGCGACTGGCTCAGATCATGCGGTAGCTCTGGATGGCTTGTTGTAGACATGTGTCCGACCTTCGACGTGGCGGTCGCTTCGCACGGGGTCTGGACTTCAGCCTTCGGGCCGTTCTGCCAGGTATCGCGGTTTCGCATGACGGGCTCCTCGTCGTATCGGTCTCGGTCATCGGATCGTGTCCAGCGGGCGGCTCAGGTATCGCGGTTTCGCATTCGCACGGGGTCTGGACTTCAGCCTTCGGGCCGTTCTGCCAGGTATCGCGGTTTCGCATGACGGGCTCCTCGTCGTATCGGTCTCGGTCATCGGGTCGTGTCCAGCGGGTGGCTCAGGTATCGCGGTTTCGCATGACGGGCTCCTCTCGGGCGTACGGGTGGTCGGTGCGACGACAGGGCCTCAATCCGTGTGGTTACATGGGCGAAGGTCGCCTCAGTATCACGGTGGCACTCGCTTTCAGTGCCTGAGGTCTCGCGACAAGGAGGTGGCGGCTGCATGAGGTGGCCTCCACGTCAGTGGGCGCAGAGTAGGCACAACGTCCTACTTGTCCGGCGGTGGACGTTGTGGTCCCAGCGACCGCGCCTCATTGCGTACTGCCTGGTGGTCGAACTAACAGCGCTCGGGGTTACCGTAGTCACTTCAACGCGGACGGCATACTGGCAGGATGCCCTAATCCTAGCTGCACTGGTTGGCGTCGGTACTCTGCAGGCCGAACTTGCTCGACAAATGGAGCGAGTCAGACGCCGGGTGAGCAGCACGCAGCACATCAATATGACCTCGGTGTGGACTTTTGCTGGCGTGTTATTGCTACCGTTCGTGCATATTGTCGTTCTTGTCATCGTGCTTTACACCCATTTGGCCCTACGGAGTTGGTATCGGTTACGTCGCGTGCCTCCGTTCCGGACGGTGCTCAATGCATCTTTGGTCACCCTCACCTGCTTTGCCGCCCACGCAGTTCTGCGAGCCTTGGGCCACTCGCGGATAGCCGTCGATACGCCGAACCTCATTGTCGTCATCGCAGTGACTGCCGTCACTTATTTCGTAGTCGGTGCGTTGATCGTGATCCCAGGTTTGACCCGCCAGTCCCGGTCGGCCGCGGAGATATTCGGCAGCCTTTCCGACAACGCGCTCGAGTTCACCACCATAAGTCTCGGCGCGGTGACCGCGGTGCTTCTTGTGACGAGCCCGCTCCTGATCGTTGCGATGGTCCCTACCCTGCTACTCATCGAGCGCAGCGTGCTGGTCAAGCAGCTGGAGATTGACGCGACCACCGACTCCAAGACGGGCGTGTACAACGCCGCGTTCTGGCACCATATGGCCGATCTTGAGCTCGCCAGGGCCTCGCGGGCGCAAAATGCCACCATCGGAGTGCTGATGATCGACATCGATCATTTCAAGCGGGTCAACGACAGCTTCGGCCACCTGGCCGGGGACGCCGTGTTGAAGACGGTCGCTACCACGATCACCCGCGAGGTGCGGGGTTGCGACTCGGTCGGTCGATTCGGCGGCGAGGAGTTCGTTGTCCTGCTTCCGGGGATCAAACAGAACGATGCATGCGCCGCAGCTGAGCGCATCAGGGTTGCGATCAGTGCAAGCAGCGTGACCGTCAACCATGGCGGTGACCCGGTGATCATCGACGGGCTGACCGTGTCGATCGGTGTTGCGATGTACCCGACGGCCGGCGAGGTGCTCGATATCGTGCTGCATGCCGTTGACACCGCGCTGTACCTGGCCAAGGACGGCGGCAGGAACCGGGTAGAGGCCTTCGCCGCCTGATCGGTGAACGATTTGCGGTCCAGACCCCGGTCCGCGGCGGCGGGTCGGCGATGGTAGTGATCAGAACGATCAACTCTCCGGTGCTCGCCCCGTCCCGGGCACGTTGTACTCGAGATCCGGCGGTTGACGATCGCCAGGAATACGCAGCAGACGATGACTCTCCCCACCACCAGCGCACCTAGAGGCACTGTCACCACGACCGGCGAACCCGAGAACGGGCCACCGTCCTTGGCCTCAGCGCTGGTGCCAAAGATTGCTCCGAGCACCGTGACGCCGGCAAGCTTGCCGTGATCACTGCCCACGGCGAACCGGACGATCATGCCCAACACCAGGAAGACGATTCCGATGACGGCCCGGTTCGCTAGATGTAGTTCTCAATCGCGCGAACCCACACCTCGAGCTGTTCCCGTCAAGTGTTCCTTGCCGACTCAGCACTCGCCGATTCAGCACTCGCTGATTCAGCACTCGCTGATTCAATATCAGCGAGCAGGCAATGGATCAATCGCTGACGCCGCGCCCGGGTGCACCTTCGCAAAGCGAAGCCGGCTCAGCCGAAGCCGCGAGAGTCCTGCTTCAGCGCGGTATCCACGGTGAGCGCGGACGCGACCACCAGCGATAGCATCGGGTCGGCCAACGGCCGGTGGATGTGCACCACGTAATTGTCTGCGGTGGTGAACAGTGTGGTCAGCAAGCCCTCCCAGGTCTTGGTGATCCTGGCGATCTCCGTCCCGGTGTGGTCCAAGATCGCGAAGTTCCAAGCTCGCCAGTTCTCCGCGTTCAGCGAGCCGATCTCCGCGCCGTTCGCCTCCAGCCCGAACCGGATCTTGCCGAACACGTTGCGCTGCACCAGTCGCCCGGCCTCCAGCCCGTCCGGCCGGGTCACCATCAGGGTCGACTTGAACACCTTGGCCGGCCGGGTCAGCCCCAGCACCGGTCGGCCGGCGCTGTCGGTGACCTGCAGCGAATGGGTCATGTACTGATCCAGACTGGTGAGCAGGCGCATCGCCTTCTTCGCCCCGCTCTGGCCGACCTCGACGACCGCACCGACCTGCACGCCGTCCTGACCGTAGACGGCGTACTCGTTGGTCAGCTCGATCAACTTGCGCTTCTGGCTTACCACCAACACCGGCTCCGACATCGGCGAGCGGATCGGGCCGGCCTGAGCTGGATAACCGCCCTGGGCTGGATAACCGCTCTGCGCCGGATAGCCGCCCGGTGCCGCTTGCTGCTGCCCGGCCGCGTACTGGGCCGCGGCAGGGCCCGGCGTGGCGGCCTGGAGATGTTCCGTCCACCCGGCGCCGTCCCACCAACGCAGCTGCCCGGCGCCGGAGGGGTCGGGGTACCAGCCGGGCGGAGTCGGTTGAGTCATGGGCAGAGTTTCGCATGCAAGCCCGCCGCAGTGCCGGACAACGCCGGAACGCCGCGCCAGGACTCCCTCGCAGACCACGTCATGATCGCCACCGCGGTGCCGCCGGAGCCCTCCCCGCGCACCGCTCCCACCGACCGCCTGCAAGACTGTCGACCAGTAAGCCCCCGAACGACTTCCCCGTCACCGGTGGGCATCCCGCCGTCCACCCCGATGACCGCGGGTATCGCAACGATCAGGGAGTGACGACCATGCATTTTCAACGGATCGGACCCGCCGGCCAGGAGCGCCCTGTCGCCATCGTCGACGACGCGGTATTCGACCTTTCCACGCTGACTGCCGATATCGACGGTGCCTTCCTGGCCGCTGATGGCATCGCCCGCGCCCGCGCCGCGCTGGCCGCGAACGAACTCGCCCCGGTGAACATCGACGGCCAACGGCTCGGCGCTCCAGTTGCTCGCCCGCACGCCGTGTGGTGCATCGGGATGAACTACGCGGCCCACGCGGCCGAATCGGGCGCAACGCCACCCGATGTCCCGGTGCTGTTCTTCAAGACGCCGAACACCGTGGTGGGGCCGTTCGACAACATCATGATCCCCCGCGGTTCGGCGAAGACCGACTGGGAAGTCGAGCTGGCAGTGGTGATCGGTCGGCGGGCCCGCTACCTGGGCTCCCCCGCCGACGCTGCCGCGTACATTGCCGGCTACACGGTGTCCAACGATGTCTCGGAGCGAGCCTTCCAGCTGGAGGTCTCCGGCGGGCAGTGGTCCAAGGGCAAGTGCTGCGAGACCTTCAACCCGCTCGGGCCGAGCCTGGTGCCGGGCGACGAGGTGGACGCGGGGAACCTGCGGCTGCGGTCCTTCGTCAACGGCGAGCCGCGGCAGGACTCGTCAACCGCAGACCTGATCTTCGGTGTCGACTACCTGATTTGGCACCTGTCCCAAGTGGCAGTGCTGGAGCCGGGCGACGTCATCAACACCGGCACGCCGCAGGGCGTCGCGCTGTCCGGACGATTCCCCTACCTGTCCGCGGGCGACGTGGTCGAGGTGGAGATCGATGGTCTGGGACGGAGCAGGCAGGTCTGCGTTCAAGCCTGACTCACGGTTGGTCCGCATCCGCGCCCGTCATTTGGACAGGCCGTGCGGCGGCCCGCCGCACGGTGGCATGACGCACGCGGCCTGACCGGCCGACACACCCAGCAGGCAAGATGGGCCGATGACGAACGACGCACAAGCCCGGCCCGGGATACCCGCGGAGCAGAGGGCGGGCGAGCCCAGTGAGCACCCGACCGCGCCGCTGCCGGACAAGCTGTTCTCCGATCCCGCCGCGGAGCAGCGCTGGCGGCAGCGGTTCGCCGCCATTCGGGTCTCGCTGCCCGATCCGGCGCGCGACCAGCAAGACCGGGCCGTGTACGTCAGCAACGCGACGGGCACGTTCGAGCTGAGCTGCTGGGACATAGGGACCGGGAAGCGCCAGCAGGCCACCGACCGACCCGACGGCACCACCCTGGGCGGGCTGTCCGCAGACGGCTCCTGGCTGTGGTGGTTCGACGACACCGACGGCGACGAGTTCGGCAGTTGGCAGGCCCAGCCGTTCGGCGCCGCCCCAGGGCAGGCCATAGCCGCCCTGCCTGACGTTCCGCCCGGCTACCCAGCCGGCTTGGAAGTCGGTCGCTCGGTAGTGCTCGCCGGGTTCTGCGACGACGATGGGACCCGCATCCACCGGTTGTGGAACGGCCAGACGGAGGTGGTTTACACCCACCCCACCGACGGCGGTGTCGGCGCGCTGTCCACCGACGAATCGATCTGGGTGCTGGAACATTCCGAACACGGCGACTCGAGATATCAGGCGCTGCGGGCGATGTCGGTTTCCAACGGCACCGTGTTCGCCGAGCTTGACGACACACCGGGGAAAGGCCTGTCCGCGCTGGCGTTCTCGCCGATTGCGGGCGACCAGCGGCTACTGGTGGGTCACGAGCGGAACGGCCGGGACGAGCTCGGCATCTGGAATCCGATCAGCGGTGAGATGACCGAGCTGTCCATCGATCTGCCCGGGGACCTCACCGGCGACTTCTACCCCGACGCGTCCGCGCTGCTGCTGGTGCACACCCACGCGGGGCGGGCCACCGCGCATCGGTACAGCCTCGCCGACGGGACGCTGTCAGAGCTTCCGGCCGCCCGCGGGGTGATCTCCGGAGCGTTGGCCCGGCCGGACGGCGCCATCTGGTATCGGCACTCCAGCGCGGCGCAGACCTGGGAGCTGCGCGCGCTCTCCCCAGCGGGTGCCGACATCTCGCTGCTTCCCGCGCCGAACCCGTCCACTCCCGGGTCGGAACCCGTCGTCGACGTTTGGGTAGACGGCGTTGGTGGCCGGATCCATGCGCTACTGTCCCGACCGCCCAGCGCCAGGTCCGTGGCCGAACCGGGCCTGCCGAACCAGGCCCTGCCGACAGTCTTCCTACTGCACGGCGGGCCTGCCGGAGCCGACGAGGACAGCTTCGACCCCGCCCGTGCGGCCTATTTGGATGCGGGCATCGCGGTCTGCCAGGTGAACTACCGCGGCTCGACGGGCTACGGCTCTGCTTGGCGCGACGCGCTGACCGCGCGTATCGGCCACACAGAGTTGGCCGACGTCGCGGCTGTCCACGACCATCTGGTGACGGCCGGACTGGTCGACGTCGGCGCCAGCGCTGTGGTCGGCCACTCCTGGGGCGGGTTCCTGGCGCTGCTGGCCCTTGGCACGCAACCGAGTCGGTGGCGAGCCGGAGTTGCCGGCGTGCCGGTCGCCGACTATGTCCGCGCCTACCGCGACGAGATGGAGCCGATGCGTGCCTACGACCGGGCACTGTTCGGCGGATCCCCCGACCAGGTACCGAGCCGCTACCAGGACTCCTCGCCGCTGACATACGTGGACGCGGTGTCGGCGCCCGTACTGGTGACCGCGGGCGAGAACGATCCTCGCTGCCCGATCCGGCAGATCGAGAACTACCTGGACGCGCTGGCTGCCCGCGGCAAGAACTACAACGTCTACCGATTCCAGGCAGGACACGGGTCCATGGTGGTCGACGAGCGGATCCGGCAGGTGGCCTGTGAGGTCGCCTTCGTCAGAGACGCGCTGACTCGCTGACCCGGAGGCGCCCGGCCGACACGGGTCGCCGCGCCGAAACGCCGGGCGCAAAACAGCTGTCAACCTAGCGGCGACGTCGCTCATCGCAGCTCGGGGAAGTCTTCGATCCGGAACTCGGTGGCCGGGCCGGGCCCGGTGCCGTGCACTTCGTCCTCCCGGCCGCGCAGCTCGACCCGGCGGATCTTGCCGGAGATTGTCTTCGGCAACTCGTAGAATTCCAGCCGACGGATCCGCTTGTACGGCGCCAGGTGTTGCTGGGAATGCGCGAAGATCGCCGCCGCCGACGCCCGGTCGGCGGTCACCCCGGCAACCAGCGCGACGTAGGCCTTGGGCACCGATAGGCGCAGCGGGTCCGGTGATGGCACCACCGCGGCCTCTGCCACCGACGGATGCTCCAGCAGCACCGACTCCAACTCGAACGGCGAGATCCGGTAGTCCGAGGCCTTGAACACGTCATCGGCGCGACCGACATAGGTGATGTAGCCATCAGTGTCGATCGATGCGACATCGCCTGTGTGGTAGTAGCCGTTTCGCATCGCCTCGGTGGTCTTGGCCGGGTCGCCGTGGTAGCCGGCGGTCACCGGAACGGGATGGTCCGACATGTCGATGCAGATCTCGCCCTCGGTGCCGTGCTCGCCGGTGACGGGGTCGATCAACGCGATGGTGTAGCCAGGCATCGGTCGGCCCATCGAACCCTCCTTGACCGGCTGGCCTGGGGAGTTGCCGACCTGCAGGGTGGTCTCGGTCTGCCCGTAGCCGTCCCGGATCGTCACCCCCCAAGCGTCCCTGATTTGCCCGATCACCTCGGGGTTCAGCGGTTCGCCCGCCCCGACCGCTTCCCGCGGCGGGTTCGCGAGCAGCGACAGGTCCGCCTGGATGAGCATCCGCCACACTGTCGGCGGTGCGCAGAACGTGGTCACGTGCTGCGCGTCCATCACCCGCATCAGGGCCGCGGCGTCGAACCGAGTGTAGTTGTACAGGAACACCGTCGCGCCGGCGATCCATGGGGCGAACACGTTGGACCAGGCGTGTTTTGCCCAACCAGGCGAGGAGATGTTCATGTGCACGTCGCCGGGTCGCAGGCCCAGCCAGTACACGGTGGTCAGGTGTCCGATCGGGTAGGAGACGTGGGTGTGTTCCACGAGCTTGGGCAGCGCGGTGGTGCCAGAGGTGAAGTACAGCAGCAGCGTGTCGTCTGCGTTGGTCACCCCGTCCGGTTCAAACCCAGACGGCGCAGAGGTCGAGTCCGCGTAGTCGGTCCAGCCGTCGGCCGGGTCCCCCACCGCGATCCGGCCGAACTCGCCTGGCACGTCGGCGAACTTCGGTGCGTCCACCGACCGCGCGACGACGAACCTGGCGTTGCCCCGGTCCACCCGGTCGCGGAGATCCGCGCTGCCCAGCAGGGTGGAAGCCGGGATGATCACCGCGCCGAGCTTGATCGCCGCCAGAATGGTCTCCCACAGCTCGAATTGGTTGCTCAGCATGACAATGACCCGGTCCCCGCGGGCCACCCCCAGCGTGCGCAGCCAGCCGGCCACCTGGTCGGAGCGCTTTGACAGCTCGCCATAGGTCCAACTCGCGACCGAGCCGTCCTCCTCCGCCAACGTCAGCGCAGGACGGTCCGGGTGCTCATCGGCGATCACGTCGAACCACTCCAACGCCCAGTTGAAGGTGGCCGGCCGTGGCCAGCTGAAGCCTTCGGTAGCGGCAAGCAGGTCGTCGCGGTTGTCGAACAGGATTTGCCGGGCCGCCCGCAATGCTGCAGTGCCCTCGGTCCGCTGTGCCGTCATGGAACCGTCCCTTCCTTCGTGCCAGTTTTGTAGTACCCAGTTTTGCCTACAGCCCCTGTCTTGCAGCATGGCACCGTACCGGTCGGGCCGCAGAACCACGCAAAGGGCGGTCCCGGCTCCCTCCATTCCGCTCACACCTGCCGATCCACTCCTGCTCCCCTGCTCGTTGTTAACGAGGCGCACAATCGGGTTCAATACTTGTCGGCCGCGGGCCACTAGCGATCCTGGTTCATCAGTTGGCGAAGTCGTGCGGTGTCTGTCGTGGTCCAGCCGTCCGGGGACAGGATCGCGGCCCAGGCGTTGACGGCGCCGGCGCCGTAGTGGTGGCTATGCGTGACCGGGACGTCGGAGGCGAAGACGAGGTCCATGGTCACCTGCCAGAAGATGACAAGCGGTGTCCATCGCATGCTGGGGCTGACGTCCCGCCCCCCGGGCTCGGCCAGCCAGTCGGGCCGGTTGAACAGCAGGCTCGACGACCACCGGGCAATCGGGTCGGTGGCGTGTTGCAGATACATGGTGCGCGGCGGTGCCCAGGTGCTGTCGTCGGTGTTCAGGTCGGTACCGGTAGCGGAGACGCGGACATGTTCGCCGCCGTCGACGACGGGCAGGATCTCCGGTGAGCCTGGGTACCGGCCCTGTACCAGTTGCTGCCAGAGTGGGGAGAAATTCGGCGGCCCGACGAATAGCGCGCCGTCCGTGCAGGCCGCCAGGTCCTGCGGGCCGGAAAAGGCCGCCTCCGCACCGTAGCTGCCCAGCGACTTGCCGAACGCCACCAGTTTCGGTCGGTGCCCGGCCGGCAGCGTCGACCACACCGCGGACGAGCAGTTCCCGGCCCGCCGGCCGCGGGGTACGTCGGTCCGCGATGAACGCCACTGGGCTGGGCAGGTAGGAGTACTGCATGGAGTTTCCACAGTTGGTGGCTGCCGCTTTCGACCTCCGTAGCGTTCACCCTGTTTGCGCTGCTGCATCGCCTGCCCTCGCTGCGCCGGGCCACCGCGACGGCGATGGCCGGTGTCGGCTGGGCAGTCGGGATTGCAGTGCTACTCCTCGCGGCCCTGGTCCACACGCCCTGGGTCCCCGAGGAATACATCGAGACCGTCGACGGTACCGTCACCGGATACGTCCTGAGCGTGGACTCCGGATACCTTAATGTGCTCACCGCCCAGCGCGAATTCGTGATCCTCATCAGCGGCGATGTGCTCTCCCGCGCAGCGGCTTCGTAGGGACCGTCCGCGACCGCTGGTGCGCGCAATCCCTTCTGCCCTCATGCCTATCAACGCAATCAGCGCCGTTCATTGCTGCTCACCCGGGATCGATCTATCGGGACATCAGTGCCGACCAAAAGCGCCGGCGAAGTCCACCAGCTGCCCCGCCATCACCTCGACCGCCCGCTGCACCGACGAATCGGCGATGGTGCCTGCCTCATCGAAGGCCGCCACCGCACTGTTCACCACTACCCCCATCGGAGTGGGCCAGCCTCGCAACGCATGCGCCATCTGCCGCAGGGTGCCCAATGTGGCCACCGATGCTTGCCAACCCTTGGCCACCGCGACCACCCCGACGGCCCGGCCGTCCAGGTACGGGCGTGGGTCTGCTCGCAGTTCCTCCAGATAGTCCAGCGCGTTCTTCACCAGCCCGGAGACCGTGCCGTGATACCCAGGAGAGGCGATCACCACCGCATCGGACCGCCGTACCGCCTCCAGCAGCGTCATCGCCACAGCGGATACCGGCGCACCCGGCAAGTACGGCGGAAGGTTGAGGTCGGCACCGCTGAACGTGGTCGTCACGGCGCCGCGTCGAGCACAGGCAGCCAGTACCGAGGCAAGCGCGCGCTGCGACTGCGACGCGCTTTCCATCGACCCACCGATGCCAACGACCTGAATGCCCACCCGACCGATCCTGCCCGGTCACCGCAGCGCTCGACACGCCGGGTCAATGCGAACCCCGCGCGGTGCAGTTCAGGCCGGCGACACCAGTCTCTTCGCGACGACCTCCGCGATCTGCACGGCGTTCAGCGCCGCGCCCTTGCGTAGGTTGTCGTTTGACACGAACAGGGCCAGCCCACGACCGTTCGGAACCGTCGGGTCGGTGCGGATCCGGCCGACGTAACTCGGGTCGGACCCCGCCGCCTGCAACGGGTTCGGCACATCCGACAACTCCACCCCAGGCGCGTCGGCAAGCAGCGCGCGAGCCCGTTCAGCGCTGATCGGCCTCGCGAACTCGGCGTTGATCGACAGCGAATGCCCGGTGAACACCGGTACCCGCACACACGTGCCGGACACCGCCAGGTTGGGGAGTGCCAGGATCTTCCTGGACTCGTTGCGGAGCTTTTGTTCCTCGTCGGTCTCGCCGCTGCCGTCGTCGACCAGGTTGCCGGCCAGCGCCACCACGTTGAACGCGATCGGCGCGACGTACCTGTTCGGAGCCGGGAACACCACCGCAGAACCGTCATGAGTCAGCGCAGTCGCCGACTCGTGCACCGCCTGAACCTGCCCGTTCAACTCGGCGACACCGCCGAGGCCGCTACCGGAGACCGCCTGGTAGGTGCTGACGATCAACCGGACCAGGCCGGCCTCGTCGTGCAGCGGCTTGAGCACCGGCATGGCAGCCATGGTGGTGCAGTTCGGGTTGGCGATGATCACCCCGCCACCGCCGACCACGGCCCTCGCAGCTTCCGGGTTCACTTCCGAGACCACCAGCGGCACAGCGGGATCCATCCGCCACGCGGAGGAGTTGTCGATCACCACGGCGCCGGCGGCGGCGAACACCGGCGCGAGCGCCCTCGAGGTCGAGCCGCCTGCCGAGAACAGCACGATGTCGAGACCAGCCGGATCGGCAGTTGCGGCGTCCTCGACGACCACATCGGAGCCGTTCCAGGGCAACGTGCTTCCCGCCGAGCGGGCGGAGGCGAAGAATCGGATGGAGGCGATCGGGAAGTGTCGCTCGGCGAGGATCGCCCGCATCACAGCGCCGACCTGACCGGTGGCGCCGACGATGCCGACCCGCAACCCACCGCCCGATTGTTCGCTCAGCACCCCGTTCACAGCGCCTGATTGTTCGCTCAGCACTCCACTCCGCGGGCCTGCGACTCCGTCTCCGTGACGTTCATCGCGGCCCAGCCTCGCTCCGGCCTCGCTCACAGCCCGCTCCCCGCGTACACCATTGCTTCCTCCTCGCCGCCGAGGTCGAACGCCTCGTGTAGCGCCCGCACTGCGGTGTCCAACTCGACATCCCGGACCAGCACGGAGATCCGGATCTCGGAGGTGGTGATGATGTCGATGTTCACCCCTGCCGCGGCCAGCGCCTCGCAGAACGTCGCGGTGACCCCTGGGTGCGAGCGCATGCCGGCGCCGATCAACGACACCTTACCCACGTGATCGTTGTAGATCACCTGCTGGAATTCGATGGTGTCTCGCCGAGCCTCCAACGCCGCCACCGCCTTGGGGCCCTCGGATTTGGGCACGGTGAAGGTGATGTCGGTGTGCCCGTCAGCAGCCATCGAAATGTTCTGCACCACCATGTCGATGTCGATCTCGGCGTCCGCGATGGTACGGAATACCCGTGCGGCCACCCCCGGCTTGTCCGGTACCGCGGTGACTGTCACCTTGGCCTCGCTGCGGTCGTGCGCGACGCCGGTGAGCATTGCCTGTTCCACTGTCAGATCCTCCATGAAGCCGGTGACGACGGTGCCCGGCCGGTCGGAGTACGACGAGCGGACGTGTACGGGGACGTTGTAGCGGCGCGCGTATTCCACGCAGCGCAGCATCAGCACCTTCGCGCCGGATGCCGCCATTTCCAGCATCTCTTCATAGGTGATGGTGTCCAGCTTGGCGGCATTGTGGACGATACGCGGATCGGCGGTGAATACGCCGTCCACGTCGGTGTAGATCTCGCAGACGTCGGCGCCCAGCGCCGCGGCCAGTGCAACAGCAGTGGTGTCGGACCCTCCGCGACCCAAGGTGGTGATGTCCTTGGTGTCCTGCGAGACGCCCTGGAATCCGGCGACGAGCGCGATGTCGCCGGCGTCCAGCGCCTTGCGGATGCGGCCCGGCGTCACGTCGATGATCCGCGCCTTGCCGTGCGCAGAGGTGGTGATCACTCCCGCCTGGGAGCCGGTGAACGAGCGGGCCTTCGCGCCGAGAGCGTCGATCGCCATGGCAACCAGCGCGTTGGAGATCCGCTCCCCAGAGGTGAGCAGCATGTCCAGCTCACGGGCAGGTGGCACCGGTGCGACCTGCCGCGCCAAGTCCAGCAGGTTGTCGGTGGTGTCGCCCATCGCCGAGACCACCACCACCACATCGTTGCCGGCTTTGCGGGTGGCCACGATTCGCGCGGCGACGCGCTTGATCCGCTCGGCGCTCTGCACCGACGATCCGCCGTACTTCTGGACGATCAGACTCACCGACTACATGCCTTCCGCTCCTGCCCGGCCGCGATCCGGACGAGCGGCCATGGCGCGTCGGCCGGATTCGCCGCGTCATCCGCTGCCTTCGGATCGCGACGGTGGGATCTTCGGGTGGGTCCGGTGGCCGCCGCCGAAACTGGCGTCACACGGCCAGTGCTGATCCTACCGGGCGCTACCGCGCGCCAGCGCCCGACGTCACAGTGCGCCACCGTCCGACGCAACAACGCGCCAGCGTCCGACGTCACAACGCCGACGTCACGGCCTGCCCGCACCGGGCGCCGGGCGGCTTGCTCGGGTCCTGCCGCTACCATCGCATCCCGTGACCATCCGACGCATCGTCATCTGCGGGGACCCTGTCCTGCACTCGCCGACCGTGCCGGTGACGGCCTTCGATGAGGAACTGAAGGTCTTCATCGCGGACCTGTTCGAAACCAACACCGCGGCGCACGGTGCCGGGCTGGCGGCGACCCAGGTCGGTGACAACCGTCGGGTCTTCGTGTACGACTGCCCTGACGACTCCGGCGTGCGGCACCGCGGCTATGTGGTGAACCCGGTGATCGAAACGTCCGAGATCCCGGAGACCATGCCTGACCCGGATGACGACTTCGAGGGGTGCCTATCGGCCCCGGGCGAGAACTTCCCGACCGGCAGGGCCCAGTGGGCGAAGGTGACCGGTGTCGACTCCGACGGCAACCCGGTCGAGGTGGAAGGCGCCGGATTCTTCGCCCGATGCCTGCAGCACGAGACGGATCACCTGGACGGCCTCCTGTACCTGGACCGGCTGATCGGCCGCAACGCCAGGGCCGCGAAGAAGGCGGTGAAGGCGAACGGATGGGGGGTTCCCGGGTTGTCGTGGATGCCCGGCGTCGACCCTGACCCGTTCGGACACGGACTCTGATCGGACACCGACTCTGATCGGACACCGACTCTGATCGGACACGGACTCTGATCGGACACGGACTCTGATCGGACACCGGCCTTTACCCGCAGCAGCACCACCGCTCCCGTCCTCGCACAGGTTTCCCCGTCCTCGCCGATGCTGCAGCGCGGGTGAGGATGCCACAGTCCTTGCGAGGACGTAAAGCGCCCACACAGGCCGCGGCAGTCGACCGTCTCGCCCGGGCCACCGCTACCGTCCTCGCACAGGTTTCCCCGTCCTCGCCGATGCTGCAGCGCGGGTGAGGATGCCACAGCCCTTGCGAGGACGTAAAGCGCCCGCACAGGCCGCGGGGAGCCGGCCGGCCGCAGCGCGATTGACGGTGACGTGAAGCGCGGAATCGGGTCGCATGGGCCCCCTCGGTCAGTCAGCGGCCGAGTTTCCGTTAGGTCCTCCGTGGATACCCTGGCAGATGTGCCCCCGCCGAACCTGAGTTCCGATCCCGTCGACAAGCGCACCGGCAGCCGGGCTCATCATGAATCCGTCAGCGACAAGGCCGACCTCGTCGTAGTCGCCAACCGGCTGTCCTTCGACCTGGAGGTGCAGCCGGACGGCGAGACGACCGCACGGCAGGCGCCCGGCGGCCTCGTCACTGCGCTGACCCCGATCCTGCGCCGTCAGCACGGCGCCTGGATCGGTTGGCCGGGAACGCCCGACGTCACGGTGAAACCGACCGAGGCGGAAGGGGTCTCGCTTCATCCTCTGACGCTGTCCACACAAGAGGTGAACGACTACTACGAGGGCTTCTCCAACGGCACGCTATGGCCGCTGTATCACGACGTGGTCGCCGAACCGGAGTTCCACCGAACCTGGTGGGATGCCTACGAACAGGTGAACCGGCGGTTCGCCGAGGCCGCAGCCGAGGTGGCGGCACCCGGTGCCACCGTCTGGGTGCACGACTACCAACTGCAACTGGTCCCGCAACTGCTCCGTCGGCTGCGGAGCGACGTAAGGATCGGATTCTTTCTGCACATCCCGTTCCCACCACCGGAGCTGTTCCTGCGGTTACCCCGGCGAGCCGAGATCATCAACGGGCTGCTCGGCGCCGACCTGATCGGCTTCCAGCTGCCGGGCGGGGCGCGCAACTTCCGCAGGCTGGCCAGGTCGCTGACCGGTGCTGCGACCTCCGGCAGCCTGATCGAACATGATGGCAGGACCGTCCGGGCGGCGGCGTTCCCGATCTCCATCGACTCCAAGGCCGATTCGGCTCTGGCAGCGACACCGCAGGTCAGGCAGGCTGCCGAGCAACTGCGCACTGACCTGGGCAATCCGCGCAGGCTCATCCTGGGCGTCGACCGGCTGGACTACACCAAAGGCATCAACATCAGATTGCGCGCCTTCGCCGAGCTGCTGGCCGAGGGCGACCCCGCCGTTGACGACACGGTGATGGTGCAGATCGCGACGCCCAGCCGGGAGCGGCTCGGCTCCTACATCCGGACCCGCGAGGAGATCGAACGGCAGGTCGGGGCCATCAACGGTGACCACGGCAAGATCGGCCGGCCGGCTGTGCACTACCTGCACCAGTCGCTGCCCCGAAAGGATCTGGCGGCCTTCTACCTGGCCGCCGATGTGATGGCGGTGACCCCGCTGCGCGACGGCATGAACCTGGTTGCGAAGGAATACGTCGCCTGCCGGGCCGCCGGCGGGGGGGTACTGCTGCTCAGCGAGTTCACCGGCGCCGCCCGCGAACTACGCTCGGCCGTGCTGGTGAACCCGTACGACACGGACGGGGTGAAGGACGCGCTGCGGACCGCCCTGGACATGCCGCAGCAGGAGGCCCGGCACCGAATGCGCTCACTGCGCCGGCAGGTGCTGACCCACGACGTCAACATGTGGGCCTCGGCGTTCCTGACCACGTTGCTGGAGCACCCGGACCGGGTGGCGACCGCGGCCGGGCGGCTGCCGGCCGCGGTTGTCAGGACCGCCCGGAGGGTGGCTTGGGCTGACCGTTTGCTGGTGGCCACCGACTTCGACGGCACACTGGCGCCGCTCGTCGACGACCCGGCGGCGGCCAGGGCGCTGCCCGAAGCGCTGGACGCCCTGCACGCGCTGGCGGCGCTGCCTCGGACTTCTGTTGCAGTGGTATCCGGTCGATCGCTGAAGGACCTGCGGGCCCTGCTCGGCGACACCGGATCGCTGCACCTGATCGGCAGTCACGGTGCGGAGGCCAGCGGGGGCGGGCCACCCGGTGTGGAGGTCGGCGGGGACGGCTCTCCCGGTGCGGTGCGCCCCAGGGCCGCCTCGTTGGCGCCCGATGCGGCCCGTGCGCTCACCGCGTTGACCACGGCGCTGACCGTCATGGTCGACACGTTCCCGACCATCCGGCTGGAACCCAAGCCTGCCGGTGTGGCAGTGCATTTTCGCGGCGCTGACCCGGTCCAGGCGCAACGGGCGAGAGCGGCCATCGAGGAGGGCATCGGCACCGCCCCTGGGGTGAACATGCTGCACGGCAAACAAGTGCTCGAGCTCACGGTGGTGCGTACCGACAAAGGTAGCGCGCTGGCCGCGCTGCGCGAGGAATTGCATTGCACCGCAGTGGTCTTCATCGGTGACGACACCACCGATGAGCACGCATTCAGCGTGCTGGGCACCGACGACCTCGGCGTGAAGGTCGGTCCCGGCAACACCGTGGCAGGCACCAGAGTCGACTCGCCGGCCGCCGTGTCGGACTTGCTTCGGGTGATGCTGTCCGCCCGGAACGCGGGGCTCGGCCGGCGGCATCGCCGGAAGATGGACCGCGACCGGCTGGCGGACCGGGAGCCTACATCCGGGGCGGACCAGTAGTCCGCCCTGCCAGAAAGATGGTCGGCAGCACCACCCGCCGGTCCTCGGTGTGCACCTGGGCGTCCAGCAGCAGCCGGCCTGCCTGCCTGCCCTTCTCCACGACGGGCTGCTGCACGGTCGTCAAGCCGGCGTCGATGGCCGCCTTGACACCGTCGAACCCGGTTACCGACACGTCCTCGGGGACTCGCTGCCGGCGGCGCGCCAGCTCTTGGAGCGCGCCCATCGCCAGCACATCTGAGGTCGCGATCAAAGCAGTAATTCCGGGGTCGAGGCCGAGCACCTCGGCCGCCGCAGATGCGCCGGCCTCCAGCGAGTGGTCGAACCTCTCCACCACCGGGATCCGATCCCATGACACGCCTGCCGCGGTGAAGGAGGCCCGCAGCCCGGCGAGCCGATCCCGCTGCACGTGGTAGTGGGCTGCCTCCTGCCTGCGCAGGTCCACCGGCCCGTCACGATGCGCCCGGCCCAGCCGCATGCACAACACACCCACCCTGCGATGGCCCAGTGCCACCAGATGGTCGGCGATGCCGCGCATGGCAGCCGCGTCGTCGATACCGACCAGGTCCGCCCCGGGCACGTTCGGCTGATCGCAGACCACCGCCCGCAGCGGCCGAGCCAGCACCGCGCGCAGGTGCGGATCGTCATCGGGCATCGAATAGGCGACAAAGCCGTCCACTGCCGCGCCGGCCACCGCCTTGACGTCCTCGGAGTCCGGGCTTGCCGGCACCAGCAGCAGGCCGGTCCTGGCCAGGTCGCATTCCAGCGCCAAGCCCTCCAGGAAGGACACCGCCGCGGGATCTCGGAACGCGTAGGACAGCTGCTCGGTGAGCAGCAATCCAATCGCTCCGGCCCGTCGCGTCCGTAGCGAACGGGCGACCGGGTCGGGCCCGGTGTATCCCAGCCGCACTGCCATCTCCATCACCCGCGCGCGGAGTTGCGGGGACAGCTGGTCGGGCCGGTTATAGGCGTTCGACACCGTTGTCCGCGAGACTCCCAGCTCGGCGGCAAGGGACGCCAGTGTGGCCGCCGGCCTGCTTCGAGACGTCCGATCCATGGGCCAGACGGTAGCGGTGTCGCTGCCTATGTGCGCACCGCGGCCCTGGCGATAGGCAATCTCACCCGCGGCCAGCTGACTCACCGTGACCTAACCCAAATTCAGGTTCATCCGTTCGAGTGATACTTCAGAATTGCGGAAAGCGCTATCCAAGTTGCTCTTGCCAGACCTGCAACAAGGCCCTAACGTCGGACTTCGAGGTCGTGAAGACTCACCTGGACAGCCGGTGGATCGGCCGACGCACCACCCAGACACGCACAAGAGACGACAGTTGCCGAACTGCGCGGCCCCGCTCGGACCGACGCAAACAGGAAGGACATGACATGGCCGAAGTGACCTACGACGAGGCGTCGCGGGTGTACCCGGGCAATCCGCCGGTGCGCGCCGTCGACAAGCTGAGCCTGGACATCATCGACGGCGAGTTCCTGGTACTGGTCGGACCGTCCGGGTCCGGCAAGTCCACTGCGTTGCGCATGCTGGCCGGGCTGGAGGACGTCAACGAGGGGCGCATCCTGATCGGCGGCCGGGATGTGACCAACGTCCCGCCGAAGAACCGGGACATCGCCATGGTGTTCCAGAGCTACGCGCTGTACCCGCACATGACTGTTGCCGAGAACATGGGCTTCGCGTTGAAGCTGCGGGGAACCCCCAAGACCGAGATCGCAGCCAAGGTTCGCGAGGCGGCCGGCTTGCTCGACCTGGAGAAATACCTGGACCGCAAGCCCAAGGCACTGTCCGGTGGCCAGCGTCAGCGCGTCGCGATGGGCCGCGCCATCGTCCGCGAGCCCAGCGTCTTCCTGATGGACGAGCCACTGTCCAACCTGGACGCCAAGCTCCGGGTGGAAACCCGCGCCAACATCGCCGAGCTGCAGGCCCGGCTCGGCACCACCACCGTGTACGTCACCCACGACCAGGTCGAGGCCATGACGATGGGCCACCGGGTCGCCGTGCTCAAAGACGGCGTCCTGCAGCAGTGCGACACTCCCCGGACCCTGTACGACATGCCGTCCAACGTCTTCGTCGCCGGGTTCATGGGTTCGCCTGCGATGAACCTGATGACGGCGCCGCTGGTCAGCGACGGCGTGAAACTCGGCGACTTGGTGATCCCGGTACCGAGGGAGGCCCTTTCCGAGGCATACGCAGCGGGTCTGAAGGAAGTCACCTTCGGTGTCCGCCCGGAGAACCTGATCCTGGGCAGCCAGGGGATCCCAGTGGCCGTGGACCTGGTCGAGGAGCTGGGCGCGGACTCCTTCGTACACGGCCACGGCCCGGACGGTGGTCGCCTGGTGATCCGTACCGACGCCAGGGCGCAGCTCAGCCATGGATCGACGGTGCACGCCGCGGTCAGCGACAGCGTGCACATCCACCTGTTCAACCCCGAAACCGGCGAGCGTCTGCGTAGCTCCGCTGCCGTTCCGGCCGATGCGGTCCAGGTCTCGGCGCCGTCTGCCTGATCTGCACCTCGCTGATCTGCACCTCGTTGGGCTGTACCGCGCTGGTCTGCACTCGGCCGATCTCGACGCGACGGGAGGGGTGCAGGCGGCGGGACCCAGTGCTACTCTCTAGTGATAATCATTATCAACTAGACGTCATGGGGTTCCGTTGCCCGCCATCTCCGCCGCTACCACCTGCCCGGCCGTTGACGTCTATCACGCCACCCGCGGCCGGTCTTCGGCTGGGCGCAGGCACCGGCCGGTTGGTCGCGGGCCCTGGTCACTTCGCGGCGGCCGACTGGGCCGGCTGATCCTCGGCTTCGCGATCAGCCTGACGGCGGTCGGCTGTGCCGCCGCTTCGGGCAACGATGCCGCCGGAACCAACCACCCGACGTCCGGGCCCGCTGCGTCTGCTCCGGATCCAGCCGGGCACGGCACTGGGTCCAGCCAGCACACACCGATTCGCGTACTGGCCAGCACCGACGTCTACGCGGCGATCGCCCGCCAGATCGGCGGCGACGCCATCACGGTGACCGCCATCTTGGACCGACCGGACGCCGACCCACACTCCTTCGAGGCGACACCACGTACCGCACTTGAGGTTTCGCAGGCGGCGCTGATGATCGTCAACGGTGGTGGCTACGACGACTTCACCACCCACCTGCTCGCCGTGGCGAACCCTAAGCCGGAAGTGATCGACGCCGTCGAGGTGTCCGGCCTGGACGCTGCCGGCTCTGACGTCAACTCAGCCGACTTCAATGAACACGTCTTCTACGACCTGCCTGCCATGGCCGCCCTCGGCACCCGGATCGCCGAGCGGTTGGCCCGCATCGACCCGTCCGCTGCTGGAACGTTCAGCCGGAACGCCGCCGCCTTCACCACGGCCCTGGACGGGCTGCAGTCCAGGGCCACCGCCATCTCCGCGACACAGCCGCACGTGAAGGCGGTGGTCACCGAACCGGTGGCCGACTACCTGCTGACCGCGGCGGGCATCACTGACGTCACCCCACACGGCTTCGCCCAAGCGATCGAGAACGAGACGGACCCCTCCGTCAAGGACACCGCGGCCGTTGAGTCGCTGCTCGCCTCGGGATCGGTGCGACTGCTGGTGTACAACGTGCAGACCACCGGCCCCGTCACTGATCGGGTCAAGGCCGCCGCGATCGCCGCCGGCGTCCCGGTCGTCGGCGTCAGCGAGACGCTGCCGGCCGGGGTGCCCGACTATCCGAGCATGATCGGTGCCGTGTTGGCAGCGATCGACCATGCCTTGACCACGGTCTGATTACGGGCAGCACTCTGACATGGACACTACGACGAACGACCTGGACGCGGTTGACGTGCCGGCCCCCGTGACACCCGGCAGTTCGGCTCCGGCCGTCCGGTTGCGCGGCGCCAGCCTCGGCTACGGCTCGCACCTGCTGTGGGACGGGCTGAACCTGGATGTCGCGCCCGGTGAGTTCGTTGCAGTGCTCGGGCCCAACGGAGCGGGCAAGACCAGCCTGCTGCGGGTGCTGCTGGGCCTGCAGCAGCTCACCTCCGGCTCTGTGGAGATCTCCGGGCAGCCGGCCCGGCGGGGCTCGGCGGCGATCGGGTACGTCCCGCAGCAGAAGTCGTTCGATCCCGGGCTACCGGTCCGCGCTCGCGACCTGGTGGGCTTGGGCATCGACGGCCACCGATGGGGGCTCGTCCTGCCCAGCCGGCGGCGACGGGCCCGGGTGGACGCGGCGCTGGACTCAGTTGGCGCGCTGTCCTATGCCGACGTCCCGGTGGGCCTGCTGTCCGGCGGTGAACAACAGCGGCTACGGATCGCCCAGGCGCTGATCACCGATCCCGCGGTGCTGTTGTGCGACGAGCCGCTGTTGAGCCTGGACCTGGCCCATCAAAAGGGCGTCAGTGAGCTGATCGACCAGCGACGCCAGACGGCAGGCAGCGCTGTGCTGCTCGTGACGCACGACATCAACCCGGTGCTGACAATGGTGGACCGGGTGCTGTACCTGGTGGGCGGTGCGTTCCGGATCGGCACCCCCGATGAAGTACTGACGGGCTCGGTGCTGAGCCAGATGTACGGGGTGCCAATCGAAGTGCTGCGGGCCGGTGACCGGATCATCGTGCTGGGCGCCGAGCACCACACCCATCACGGTCACCACGACGACGTCAGGTCCATCCCGTGATCGGCCCGGTGATGGTGGCAGCTGTGTTCACGACTGCGCCGGGCGATTCCGGACCGTCCTGGTCCGACCTGATCTCGTTCGACGGCTTCAGCCAGTTGGTGCCGCTGGTGGTGGGCTCCATCGTGGCCGGCGTGATCCTGGGGGTGCTGTCAGGCGTGATCGGTCCGATGATCGCGGCCCGAGACCTGGCGTTCGCGGTGCATGGCACGTCCGAGCTGGCGTTCGCCGGTGGAGCCGGCGCGCTGCTGCTCGGCATCAACGTCGCCATCGGGTCGATCCTCGGCTCCGTGCTGGCGGCGGTGATCTTCGGGCTGCTCGGCGCCAAGGCCAGGGACCGCAACTCCTCCATCGGTGTGGTGCTCGCCTTCGGGCTCGGCCTCGGCGTGCTGTTCGTCGCGCTGTACCCCGGACGCAGCGCCAACAAGTTCGGGCTGCTGATCGGCCAGATCGTGGCGGTCGACGCCGGCCAGTTGTGGGTACTGACTGCGGTCGCAGCGGTGGTGATCGGCGCGCTCGCGGTGCTGTGGCGCCCGCTATTCTTCGCCTCCGTCGACACCGACGTCGCCATGGCTCGCGGGGTCCCGGTGCGCTTGTTGGCGCCGGTGTTCATGCTGCTGTTGGGGTTGTCCGCAGCGATGGCGGTGCAGGCAGTCGGCGCGCTGCTGGTCTTGTCGCTGCTGATCACCCCGACTGCGGCGGCCATTCGGGTGTCCGCGTCACCGCTGGTGGTCACCGTGCTCTCGGTGGCCTTCGCGGTGGTCAGCGCAGTAGGCGGCATCCTGTTGTCGCTGGCACCGGGCCTGCCGATCAGCCCGTACGTGACGACGTTGTCGTTCGCGATCTACCTGGTCTGTCGGGTGATCGGCGCGGTGCGGACCCGCCGCGGCTGGGCACGACGCACAGTTCCGGCCCAGCAGTCGGTCTGACAGTTTCCTACCGCCCACCGCCCACCGCCGGCGGCGGCGATCGGAGACCTTCCTTGACCGCACCCTTGGTCACGATTCACACATTGCGGCCGAATTCCGAGAGGTGAGGTGCTGGATTAGGTTTACTGTGGCGGGCCGGGCGAGATCGAGCGGGATGCCGTTTGCTTTCGTGCTTCGGTGCAGACTGCGGCGGCGCCGATCGAGGCGGCCGTCGACGAGCTGGATCTCGGGACTGGCTTCGGAGACAGCGCCTTCGATCCCGATCTTTGGAATCACATCAAGCACAACGCCGAAAGGCGCGTGGTCAGCGCAGGTCGCCGCGCCGCAGTTGCTGCACCCAGCCACTGCATCAACCACCCGGTTCAGGCAGACGCAGTCGAAGCAGCCGTTTATGCAGGAGGGTGTTGATTCGGTCCTTGATGTCGTCGCGGACCTCGCGCACGACCTCGATCGGCTGGCCGGCGGGGTCGGCGAGTTCCCAGTCTTCGTAGTGTTTGCCGGGAAAGTATGGGCAGGTGTCGCCGCAGCCCATTGTGATGACGACGTCGGCGCGCAAGACGGATTCGGTGGTGAGGATCCTCGGCTTTTCGTGGCTGATGTCGATGCCGACCTCGCGCATCGCTTGGACGGCGTTGGGGTTGATCTGGTCGGCGGGCTCGGATCCGGCGGACCAGATCTCGACGCGGTCGCCAGCTAAGTGCTTAAGCCATCCTGTGGCCATCTGGGATCGACCGGCGTTGTGGACGCAGACGAACAGGACGGTGGGTTTGATGTTCAGCTGGTTGCCTCCGATGGTTCGGTGGGCGTCGATGCGGCTGGACTGGTGGTCCGCTCGGGTGCGGGGTAGTGGCGGCGCAGCCAGAGTGCGACGTAGACCAGTGCGACGAGTACGGGCACTTCGATCAGAGGTCCGACGACGCCGGCCAGTGCCTGTCCGGAGGTGATACCGAAGGTGCCGATCGCGACGGCGATCGCGAGTTCGAAGTTGTTGCCCGCAGCGGTGAACGCCAGCGTGGTCGTCTTCTCATAACCCAGGTGCAGGCGCCGGCCGAGGCCGAACCCGCCGAAGAACATGATCGCGAAGTACGCCAGGAGTGGGAACGCGATCCGCACCACGTCCCAGGGTTTGCCGGTGATGGTGTGGCCCTGCAGGGCGAACAACACGACGATGGTGAACAACAGACCGTACAGGGCGACCGGACCGATCTTGGGCAGGAACCTGGACTCATACCAATCGCGGCCTTTAGTCCGTTCACCGATGGTCCTGGTGAGGTAGCCGGCCACCAACGGGATACCGAGGAACACCAATACCGAGACGGCGATCGCGGCGATGGAGAAGTCAGCGCTCGTCGTCGACAGTCCGAGCCACCGGGGCAGGACCTGCAGGTAGAACCAGCCCAGACCGGCGAAGGCGACGATCTGGAAGATGGAGTTGATCGCGACTAGCACGGCAGCCGCGTCTCGGTCGCCGCAGGCCAGTTCGTTCCAGATCAGCACCATCGCGATGCAGCGGGCCAGGCCGACAATGATCAGCCCGGTTCGGTAGGCGGGCAGATCGGGCAGCATTAGCCAGGCCAGGGTGAACATCAGCGCCGGGCCGATGATCCAGTTCAGCAGCAGCGACCCGATCAGCAGGCGCCGGTCGCTGGTGACGCGGCCGAGTTGGGTGTAGCGAACTTTAGCCAGCACCGGATACATCATCAACAACAGGCCGGCAGCGATCGGCAGACTGACCGAGCCGATCTGGATCTTGTCCAGGTCCTGCGACAGGGACGGCATCACCCGACCCAGCCCGATCCCCAGCGCCATCGCGGCGATGATCCAGACCGGCAGGAACCGATCCAACGTCGACAGCCGTGTCAGGACCGCGGCCGCTGGGCCGCCGGTGGGGCCTTCGGTGACGACGTCGCTCATCGTGGCTGGGCTCCGTAGCTTCGCTTCGGTCGATGGGCTCAGCCGGTGGGCTTGACGGCGCGAACGATCGCGCCGTGCATGCCGGAGGCGGCCTCATGGGCGAAAGTGACCTCGGCGTCGGTGAACCCGACCGTGGCCAGCCCGTCCAGGTATTCACTGCGCGACAGCGCACCGGCGATGCAGCCGACGTAGGAGCCGCGCTCCGCCCCGTCGGCTGGGGTGAGGTGGTCCTCGGGGACGACATCGGAGATTCCGATCCGGTCGCCCGGGGCCAACACGCGGAACATCTCAGCCGGCACAGCGGGTTTGTCGGTGGACAGGTTGATCACGCAGTTGGAGATCACCACGTCCACCACACCGGGGGCAGCGAGACCTGCTCACGAACCTCGAACTCGCGCACGTCGGCACAGCCATCACAACTCCTTTCACATCGACAATCTCCATATATCGAGAATGGCCTATACATCGACGAATGTCAATGTATGGCAAACTGATGTCATGACCACTACGACGCCTCCGGTGATCGACGATCTCGCCGCGTGTTGCAGCGCCGTCACCGGTGGTGTCCTGGACCTCGACGCCGCCGAGCGGTTGGCCCGGATCTTCAAAGCCCTGGGCGATCCCACCCGGGTGCGGCTGATCTCGCTCATCGCCGCCCACTCCGGTGGTGAGGCCTGCGTCTGCGACCTGACCGATCCAGTCGGGCTGTCCCAGCCGACGGTGTCCCACCATCTCAAGCAGCTGGTCGAAGCCGGGCTGATCACCCGCGAGCAGCGGGGCCGGTGGTCCTACTACCGCGTCGTGCAGCCTGCGCTCGATACGCTCGCCGACTCCTTGCGCCGACCCGCCGACCAAAGGTCGCGAACGGGGCGCTGCTGATCACCCGACGCGCCTGGGGGGCTGGGTACCGCAGCCGTGGGCAAACGCATCGACGGAAGGATCGACAAGGAAAGTGTCAGGAATGCCGGGTCTGTGGTGGTCGGCGTGGAGGGGTCTCCTTGCGGGCCACCCGGACCGCGGCCGGTGCGCCGATGAGCAGCGCGCTGGTGACCAGCAACTCGGCGCGGTCGGGGTTGATCTGCAGGTTGCTGGCAAACGCCGCGCCGTCGATCGGGCTGGTCAGCGTAAGGGCGCCATCGGCCGCCACTCCGATGGCGCCCGGGGTGAGTCCGTGATGGGTGACCCGGCGCTCGTGCATGCGCGCAATCTGCCGCCACAAGGCCTGCAGGGCCGCCTCGGCAGGCGGGTGTGCCGGTGTCGCGGCGGTAGCCGGTGTCGCCTGGAACGCCAGCACTATCGCATCCGGCCCGCACGACGCGCCCTCGACGAAGCGCGGCACCGACACGCCGGCCAGCCGCGCCAAGATTGCCAGTAGCGAGTGCCGCTCGGCCACCCGTTCCAGCGATAGGTCCGGCGCGCGGGAGACGTCCGGCTGGACCCGCACCATGCGGTATATGCGGTACAGCGCGCCGGAGGTGATCATGGCGCGGTCCAGGACGGTGACCTGGAGCCGTGCCCCAGACCGGGTAATGGCTTGATGGGCCCGGTGAGGGGCATGCGGATTGTGGACGCGGACCAGGCTCGCCAGCGGCTGACCCCGCGCAGCCAGGACCGCAGCGATGCCCGCCCCGGACGGGCGGGCGTTCACCGACCCCAGCAGGTAGCGAGCAGTCACGCCGACGAAAGCGCCAAGGACCTAGCTGATCGCCAGCGCGAGCATCGTCGCCTGCGCGCCGGCCAGCGTCCCGATCAGATACACCATCACCGCCGCCGCGTACAAACCGCGCCACCGGCGCCGCCTGGTGATGCCGCTCAGCACGGCGAATGCCGCGACGCCGCAGAGATATCCGTCCAGGACCGCGATCGCCCCGCCGGGGTGGGCGGTGATCGTCACTGACTCGTACAGCACGCTGTGCGTCGCGGACGCGATGCGCACACCGATGCCCTCGCTCACGCCCAGCGCAACAAGTCCGCCCGCTACCGCCTCGACGGGTCGACGTCACCGGTGGTGCCACAGCAGGCCCGCCATGTACCCCATCGGCAGTACAAGCAGACCCAGGCCGACGACGAGGCTCAGCACGTGTGTGACCACCCAGGGCAGGTGACCCACCAGCCGGGCCAGGTCGTCGTTCGCACCACGAGCGGTGGCCTGCAGTCCCACACCGAAAAGGATCAACAGTGCCAGCACGACCCCCAGCGCGATCATCACCGCAAGATCCGCTGGCCGACGCAGCCGGGCCGGCTCAGCGTCGACCACGTCAACAGCGCTCACCTCGTGGCCGAACACGGACCCCGGAGAAGCACGGCCGGGTCGACCCCGGCCTCGGCGGCAAAAAGATCGATGGCGGTGGCGAACCCGTTGGTAGCGAAGGCGTTCCGGGCGACGTTCAGGATAGCTTCCCGGGGTTTCCGGATTCCCCAACCGGGCGGTGGGGGCGGCGCTGGCCCGGTTGCGTCGTTGCCCGCGTCCGGCCGGCGGGTGTCACCGGCGTGTGGGCTCGAGGGCGCCGGCCGGCGGCTCGGCAGGCTGCAACTCCAGGGACTCGCCTTCGATGGTGATGTCGGGTAGGTGCCGGTCGAGCCATTTGGGTAGCCACCAGGCGTGTTCGCCGAGCAGGCTCATCACTGCGGGCACCAGGGTCATCCGAACCAGGAACGCATCGATGAGAATACCGGCGGCCAGGGCGAAGCCGAACTGTTTGATCATCGGGTCCTCGCTCAGGACGAAGCCGGCGAAGACGGAGATCATGATGATCGCGGCGGCCAGAACGACCCGGCTAGCATGGTTGAAGCCGTGCACGATCGCCGCTCGGGCGGGCATGCCGTGTGCCTTGGCCTCCCGCATGGAACTGACCAGGAACACCTGGTAATCCATCGCCAGCCCGTACAGGATGCCGGTCACCATGATCGGTAGGAAACTGAGCAGCGGGCCGGCGGTGTCGATGCCGACCAGGCCGGCCAGCCAGCCCCATTGGAATACCGCGGTGGTCAGGCCGAAGGTCGCCGCGATGCTGAGCAGGAAGCCGAGCGTCGCCTTGATCGGGATGACGACCGAGCGGAACACCAGCAGCAACAAGATCAGCGACAGGCCGACGATGATGGCGATGTACTGCGGCAGCACGTTGCCGAGCCGTTCGGAGATATCGATGTTGATGGCGGTCAGGCCGGTGACGCCGAGGGTGACGCCGGCGCCGGCAGCCACGGCAGAGGCGGGGCTACGCAGGTCCCGTACCAGGTTTGCGGTGTTCTCGGCGTCCGGGCCGTCATCGGGGATCACCCGGAACAGGGCCAGCGTGCCGTCCGGGCTGGCGCCCATGGGTGTCACGGCGGCCACGTGGTCGGTCGATCCGAGCCCATGGGTGATGGCGCCGATGTCCTGCTGGTCCAGGGTGGTGCCGTTCTTCGGGTGGGCGACAACGATCAGTGCCGCGTTGAAGCCCTCGCCGAAGCCGCGAGTGATCGCGTCATAGCTTTGTCGGGCGCTGTTGTCCAGGTTGTCGGTGGCGCCCGTCGGCATGCCCAGGTACATCGTGTGCGCCGGGATGGCGGCCAGGCCCAACACGATCACGACGCCGGCGATGGCGGTCCAGGGCCGGCGTACCAGCAGGGTGACCCACCGGTTGGCCAGGTGCTTTTCCTCGTTCGCCGCCAGGGATCCGGCTGCGGCCCGGGTCTTGGCCGAGCAGGCTTTCTCGCCGATGAGCCCGAGCAGGGCGGGCAGCAACGTGAGCGCGATCAGCACCGCCAGGGCCACCGTGGTGGCGGCGACCAGGGCCATCGTGGTCAAGAATCCGATGCCGATGACGGTCAGCCCGGTCAGCGCGATGACGACGGTCGACCCGGCGAAGACGACCGCGCTGCCCGCGGTCGCAACCGCCATGGCGGTGGCCTCTGCGGCGCTGAGCCCGTCGAGAAGGATCAGCCGCCGCTGCCGATTGACGATGAACAGCGCGTAGTCGATCCCCACGGCCAATCCGACCATCAGCGCCAGCGCGGGTGTCGCGGTCGTCAAGGTGATGCTCCCGGACAGGGCGAAGGCCCCACCCACCCCAATCGCCACACCCGTCAGCGCAGTCAGGATCGGTAGCCCGGCGGCCCACAGCGAGCCCAACGTCATCAGCAGGACCAGGAGCGCGACGCCCAGACCGATCACCTCGTCCCCGCCGATCGGAGGGTGCAGGGCCTGCAGCGACTTGCTGGCCAACGCGCTCACCCCCGAGGCGGCCGTGTCCTGCTCGGCGATGGCCACGATGCTGCCGGTGGTGCCCTCCGGCAGCGCATCCACCTGAGCGATGAACTGCATCTGCAACATCGCGACGCTGCCGTCGACCGACACCAAGACACTGGGGACGGGCGAACCGTCGACGATCAGCGGACGGTACGGGCCCGACGGATCGGGCGAACCAGCCGCGGCGGGCGCGCCGCCCACGCCAGATGCGCCGCCTGCCGGCGTCGGCTGGTGTACGACAACCGGAAGTGCCGAGATGTCCCCGGCTGCGTGGGCGATGGCGCCGGCACGCGCACCTGAGTCGAGCCGTTCGCCCGCCGGGACGGTGAACACGATGGTGCCCTGTCCGCCGCTGGCTGCCGGCAGCTCCGCACTGAGCTGGTCCTTCACCTGTTGGCTCGGCGTGCCGTCGATGGTCATGCCGGAGGAAATATGCCCGCCGCTGGTCAGCGCCAACCCGACGACGATGCCTAGCAGCAGTAACCAGGTGATGATGAACGCCCAGGGTCGCCGATAGGCGAGCGCGCCGAGCCGGTGCAGGAACGTGGACATCGATGAGATGGCCTTCTTTCGGGGTCGGCGCAGTGCCACGGCGGCGCACGTCCACCGGGGTGTGCGATTTGGGGTGTTGGCCGGCAATGGATACCGGCCGCGAGTCAGCGGTCCCCTGGTGCCGGTCCGAAGCCGCTGCGGAGGTAGGTGAAGGTCGTAGCAAGGAACTCGTCAACAGTCAGCGGCACTTCGCCGTCGCCGCCGGGCGGGTCGACCTGCTCATCCAGCCGGACACTGAGGTGCCCGTCCAGCACGCACGTCAGCGCCCCGTAGGCGGCCCCGACGAGCAGGTGAGCATAGATCCGGCCGGCCCGCCCGTCGACCCGGGCGATCACCGCGGCGCGGGCCGTCTCGCGGATCTCGCGCTGGACTTCAAGCAGATGCGGCTGCAACGACGGGTGGGCCTGCGCGAGCACACGCAACTCCCGCAACACCACCAGCAGCCCCCCGGTGAGTTGCTGTCGAGCCACCGCCTGCAGCCAATCGACCAACGGCAGATCATCGTCCGGGACGGCGTCCAGCGCGTGACGCACCTGCTCTGCCGCCACCGCGACGACCGCCTCATCCTTGCCGGCGTAATGGTTGGCGAACGTGCGCCGCGAATACCCCGCGCGATCCACCACATCATCGATGGTGAAACCGTCCAGACCCCGCTCCCGGGCCAGATCGAACGCCGCCCGAGCCAGCGCATGGGCCGTCGCTTCCCGCTTCACCTCACGCAGTCCCATCACTCTCATTGGACCATGATCGCACACTAAGTGCCTAGTAGGCAACATTGCCTACTAGGCACTATGTTCCATGTGTGTGCCTACGTGACAGCGAGCAGCCCTGGTGAGTCCGTATGGGGCCGCGGGCTGGAACCTGCAGGCAGGGACCTGCAGGCTGGGGCCCGCAGGCGGACGACTGCTGGCTGCTGGCGCGCCCCTGGGCCGAACGGGGTCAACGCCAACCCCACTCGGGCGTCCTGGCCCGCCTGCCTGTGGACTCCTCAATGCCAACGCCGCAGGCGCGCCTGTTTGGCCGGTTCGTGACCTTCGCCCCTGCCGAGCGGGCCATTATGCCCGTGCGCCGTCATCGGCGGTCGTGGCAGGTTGACCGCATGGCTTTGCGTCCCGCGCGGCACCAGATCGCGCCGTGGTTTCACCGCTGGCCAGCCGCCACCGTCGGGGTCGCCGCGACGCTGTATGCCACGATCTTCGTTTTGCGCCTGACCACGGGCACACCGTCCGAAGCGACCATGCTGTTGTTGGTGCTACCGATCGCGTTGCTTGCTGTGACGTTCGGCCAGTTCGCCGGCTTGATCGGGGCGTTGGTGGCGGTCGGCTTGGTGGTGGCGTGGGCGGTCACCGGACATGTGGAGCTCAGCCCGGTCGGCTGGGCGGCGCGGGCGCTGCCGCTGCTGCTGCTCGGGCTGCTGCTAGGTCGCGCGGCCGACCGACTGCGAGCGTCCGAGTCCGACCGCGCCCGGCTCGACTCCGCCGCACATTGGCATCGGCAGGCGGTAGAGATCAACGATTCAATCGTGCAGGGACTATCCGCGGCAAACCGGACCGTGCGTTGGACGTGGTCACCGAAACACTGGACTCCGCGCAGAGCATGGTCTCGCAGTTACTGCGCGATGCCGAACTGGCGCCAGGGGCGGCGCACGAGGTGGGCAGCCTCGCTGCGCTGGCCACCTTGAAACAGCGGGCCACTTCGCTGCGCCACCCTGCCCGTCGATGACAGGGCGTTCGGCCGCCCCTTCGCCGACCGGTAAGGCACGCCTCTACATTGCCGCGCCGTCTTCACCCGACTCGCAGCAGCCCGCCCCCTCCGACGTCGAGCCCGGCTTCGTTGTTGAATCCGTGGAGGTGGTGACACGCGGGTGGGCGGTGTGCTGGGATAGGTGATGATCGCCCTCTCGGCACGCGACCAGGGGTTCGCGTAGGCCGGGCCGGTCCCGGTTGGTGCCGGTCAATTCTTGGTCGACGTACATGCGCGCGGGCGCGACGCCCAGCGCGGTCACGCCGTCGCGTTGCGCGGTCAGGTCCTGCTGGTCGGTCGAACAGCGGGCATATCCGATGAGGAGCGCCGCCATGGCGCACCTCGTGTGTGCGGCGGGTCACCGACGGGTCACAATCCACAATGCGATCGCGATCTTGACCAGCGCGATCACGGAGGGAAGCTGCGGTCACCGGTTGGGGTTCCTACATCCCACGGAGGTGACGGACGTCAAAGGGCCCCGGCGCGGATCTTTCGATTCGCGCCGGAGCCCTCGCGGATCTGGAAGCGGCCTCTCCGGATCGTGGATCAGCTAGCGTCGACGAACTGCCCAGATTGCCAGTGCCGCGGCCCCGACTACGATGAAACACACGGCACCGATTGCTGCTCCACTTATGCCGTGGTTCGGCGCCAGTATCGTCAGCGATAAACTGAGAGCCACGGCGCCCACTAGGACGAACGCAATTCCTGTGCGTAGTAATCTGTCTTGGACGGAACTTTTCATCTCGCAGAGTTTCTCGTCTTGTCGTGAGTTGTACGTGGGTGTCTTGGCAGGGCAAACATCAGGCGTCTAGCAGTTCCGGTGCACCCACTTGGTGCCCGCGAGGCCGCCCCACCAGTTGATCTTGATCTCCAAGCAATACCCGTACCAGGGCGGCGACTGGCTCTCCACCACGGACCAGATGATGTAGGCGACTACTCCGCATGCGATCGCGCCGGCGATCGTGGGTGCGAGTATCGAGCACAACGCTGCGCTGGCGGCCGCATACCCGAGGCCGAGCAACCAATGGAAATCGCCGCGATTGAGGTAGACGTAGAGATACCAGCCGGCTCCCACGCTGACCTCGGGCGACACCCCGCCTCGCGAGGCCGCGGTGATGCGCTGCCCGGTGGCAGGGTTGACGAGTACGACGGTGAGGCTATGACCGTCGACGGTCCCCACTGCGCCCAGGTTGACGATGGACCCAGCTGCGAGCGGAATCGCAGTAGGGCCGGTGTTGGGCGCCTGCGATTGCGTCGACGCCGCGACCACCGGCGCAGCCGATGCAGCCGCGGGTACGGCGATTGCCACCATCCCGACGGTCATGAGCAGGGCGACCCACACTCTGAACTTGCGCAACATTCTTCCTCCAGGTGGTTGCGCGGGAGCACTACGGACGGTGAATGCTACGCTGCGGAGAGTAACTGTCAATACCTATCCACCATGATCTTTTAATCGCTTCCTGACCGCCTGGTGGCGGTGAGGCCGTAAGACCTTCATCGCTTCGTACGCGCGGGATAATGTTGATCGGACATACCTAACAAAAGTCTGTTTCACGCCGGAACTCACGCGCCCGACTCCGGGCCCGCATTCTGTAGGACGGTCCCGGAAGCGCAGGCGGCGTGGATTCGTGGCATCCTGAGCACGTGGTCGTGGCGATCGTCCTAGGTGCGCTCGTTGCTGTCCTGTGGGCTGCGGGGATCGCACAGGCACTGCGAGCGCGGCGCGGGCAACGCTTCGGTGGCCATGGGACACACCTGCCGATGTCCACCAGGCTGTTGTGGTGCATCTGCCCGCTGCTGCTGGTCATAGCCGCGGACAACTTCTACGGCCAACCTCCTGATCCCGACCGACTGATCACCGCCGTGGTGGTCTTCCTCGTCTTTCTTGTCGCGGCCATGCTCGTGCCGATCCTGGTCCACAATGCCCGACTGAAGTAGCGCCACAAGCGGATCGGTGACCGGTCAATGATCGTCGGTGAGGCCAGGGCGGCGCGTCCTGGCCTCACCGACGCGCACCAGGACTATTTGAAATTCCGATCGAACAGCACCGCGGCCAGAAGTACTAGCGCCGGGCACACGACGACTCCCACTAAGGCAATGATCAGAATTTGCCACCCGTAGGGCAGGTCGGACTCAACCAGGAAGAAGGCCGTTGCAACGATTAGAGCGAATGGGCCCGCGCCATACAGCCAGGAGGCTCGTGTCTTTGGGCGATGCCTGGCGCTACGCATCGCCAAGAAATCCATCACCTTTGTCCATTTGGCCATGGTGATCTCCTCACAACACACTCGCGAGGTAGCCGGCGGCGGCAACCCAGACGTATACGCACGGACCACCCGAAATCACCACCGGCGCTCTACTCCCAGTCAACAGCTTAAGCGCCACCCGATCAAGATCGCGCGATCGTCGTTGGGGATCGATGACCGGAACTATTGGTAGCGACCGGTCCTCGTGGGAGATCACGTGAAGGTGGCGGCGGTGATCTCGGCTCGGAAGAACTCGACATCGCTTTGGCGGTCGGTTTCCCACGCCCAGCCAGCTCGTAGTCGGGTGGGAATGGTGATCCCACCGAAGGTGCGCTCGGCTTGGAGTGCGGCGCCTTCCCTCGCGAGCGGGCCGGTTGCGCTGCGGCTGATGTCCGTGCCGGTAGCGCTTGCCGCCGGAATCGGGCCCATGAGTCGCCAGCGCATCTCGCCCGAATCGGCGGTCCAGCGATCGAAGCCGGTCACGGGCAGACCCGTCATCCGCGCAGTGCCGGCCCAGACGAACCCGGTCGGCGGAGCGAGGCACCGCGCCATCGATTGTCAGCCCGGCTAGGGCCGCGGTCCACGACGGGGCGATGGCGTGCACGTCGCACGCGCCCGCGTTGCCTGTGCACGACTGTTCAGCCTGTGCACGACTGTTCAGCCTGTGCACGACAGTTCAGCCTGTGCACGACTGTTCAGCCTGTGCACGACTGTTCAGATGGGTGCGGCCGGGAGGTCCCGCCTGGTGCGTGGCTGCTTCCATCTGCGCCGCGGGTTTCCGCCGGGAGAAGCCGGCGCGGACCGGTAATCGGATGCCAAGAAATGCACACCCGTTCCGACGCGACCACGACGTCCTATAACTCCTTGCGCATCACCCAGCGCACCCGGCCGCCAGAATGCGCAGTCGTCTCGGCGACGCGCACGAATGCCGCCTGCTCGAACAACCGCGTCGTACCGACATAGCCGGAAATCACGTCCACCCGAGCCGCATCGTTCCACTCGATCGGGTAGCCCTCAACCACCTGCGCACCGTGCCGGCGGGCGTGTTCCACGGCGCCGTCCAGCAACGCGTGCATCAGCCCGCGCCGACGGAACCGCGGGCGGACGACGAAACACACGGCAGCCCAAGGGTCGCGGGCGTCAAGGAACGGGATCGTCCGGGAGTGCATGAGTCGGCGGTAAGACGACCGCGGTGCGATCGAACACCACCCTGCTGGTTCACCGTTGACGTAGGCAAGCACACCGGGCCCCGGGTCAGCGGCGCACTCGCCTGCCATGTAAGCGCCGCGGCTGTGCGAGGGGACCCGGCTATCCCGGTAGCTCATACACCAGCAGCCACCGCCGCCGGGCTTCTTCACTCCGACGACCTCAAAGAACCCGTCGTACCGCCCCACCGCGCTGACCACCTCAACACAGTCCGCCGGCGTCCGCTGCGTCATGCGCCGCACAGTACCCGTCGGGTATGTCGGTCCAGCCCGGACTGTCGTCGCGTCGGAAACAGCGCCAGGCTCGCGCTAAAGCATCCGCTGCGACGTGCCGTTGCGCTCTCGGTGCTGACGGCCCGGCCAGCAGCAGAGCCGACGCTTGCCCTCCGCCAACTTCTCCTGTGCCCGACGAATACCGCGCGTCCGGGTCATCTCCTGCGTGGCATCCTCGACCCAGCAGATGATCTCGTTACGGTCGGTGACCAGCCGACACCCTCGCTTGATGGGTCGGGGATGCTCTCGGCCCGGGGTCGCCCGGGGCTCAGCGCTTCCGGACGGGTGGTATCGAGCACGATCTGAACCTGCAACTCGTCGCCGGCCTGAACGCCGAGTTCAGCGCGCACTGCTTTCGCGAAGCCGAGCAGGTTCTCACCGCCCATTCGCCCGACCCGTAGCGGGACCGAGATCGTGCCGCTGGTGACGATTACCGGGTGGGATTTTGCCCGCGCCAAGTGCGGCCACCTCCTCATCGGTGAGCACTATCGCGGCGGCCGGGCCACGCTTCTCCAATCGCCTGGTCAATTCCAGGGCCACCGGACGCAGACTCATATCGGACTCACTCGCCATTGAGCTGGCCGATGCGGATGCGGTTCCCGAACGGGTCGCGGATGCCGAAATCGATCCCGTAAGGCTTTTGCGTGGGCTCGTCCGTCACGTCTACATCTCGCGACGCGAGCATCTCGTAGGTGGCCATGGCATCGTCAGTGACCATCGAGAACCACCCTCCACCAGCGCCCTTGGTGAGCAGATCGCGCACCTGGGCCGCTGTCTGGTCACTCATTGCGGGCGGACCGGGTACCTCCAGCAGGATCTCGCGCCCGCGGTCGCCGGGGATGCAGATGGTGAGCCAACGCATAAAGCCGAGGTCGACATCGGTGTGCACCTCGAAGCCGAGCGTGCCGACGTAGAAGTCGAGGGCCTGGTCCTGGTCAAGGACGAAGATCTGAGACTGCTTGATGGATGTGTGCATGACGCAAAAGTTACCGGTCGCCCGCGGGTCGCACTTGTCCAAAACTGCTCGATTGGTCAACGGGCGAGTGCGGGGTCGATGGGCGAAGCCACGACTTCTCGAAACACGTCGGCACGGCTGGGAGCGGCGCGCGGCGCCGGTAGTCCGACGGGGGCTGGCCCATGATGTTCCGGAACGTTCGGGTGAACGTGGCGAAACTGCCGAACCCCACCTCGATGCAGACGGTGCTGACCGACCGGTCGGTGTCGCGCAGCAGGGCCGCGGCGCGCTCGATCCGCCGACGCTGCAGATAGCGATGCGGCGTCTCGCCGAAGGTCGCCCCGAAAACCCGGATGAAGTGCGCCGGCGAGATAATCGCGATCCGAGCAAGTGCGCGAACATTTAGCGGCCCGGCGTAGTCGCGGTCGATCGCATCACGGGCACGGAGCAACCGCCGGTTCGACTCTTCAGACGAGGAACCGTTCACGCAACCATCGTGCCATCCGCACCAGCAAGGCGCTACGCGTTCATGCACGTTGCAGCACGCAGGCGTTACTTGCCGGCCCGCCGGCTGTGCACTACTTGCCGGCCCGCCGGCTGTGCACTACTTGCCGGCCCGCCGGCGGCGGGCCACTTCGGCCAGCACCACGCCGGTGGCCACCGAGGCGTTCAGCGACTCGACCGAGCGGGCCATCGGCACCGACACCGTCGCATCGCACACTGTCCTGGTCAGCCGAGCCAGTCCGCGGCCTTCCGATCCGACCACCAGCACCAGCGGCCCGGTGGCCAACTCGAACGAGTCGGTATCAACCGTGCCGTCCGCATCCAGCCCGACGATCATCAGCCCGGCCGCCGCCCAGTCCTTGAGTACCCGGACCAAGTTGGTGCAGCGGGCCAGCCGTATCCGCGCCGCGGTCCCGGCCGATGTACGCCACGCCGACGCCGTCATACCTGCCGAACGCCGCTCAGGAACCAACACCCCGTGGGCGCCGAAGGCCGCAGCAGACCGGACTATCGCACCGAGGTTCCGCGGATCGGTGACCCCGTCCACCGCGATCAGCAGCGGCGGCTGCCCCGAATCGACAGCCAGCGCGAGCAGGTCCTCCGGGTGCGCGTAGTCGTAGGGCGGAACCACCAATGCAAGGCCCTGGTGGATGGCGCCGCCGGTCAGCTTGTCCATCTCGGCGCGGGAGATCTCCAGCAGCGCGATCCCCCGGTTGCCCACCAGGTGCACCGCCTCGGTGACCCGCTCATCTGCGGACAGCCCCCGCGCCACGTACAGCGTGGTCGCCGGGACACCCGCCCGCAGCGCCTCCACCACCGGGTTGCGGCCCACCACCGTCTCCGGCAACTCCCGACCGCGCCGCTGACCGCCGGTCACCCTGCCCATCCTGGATGCGCCCCTGCCGGTGGCACCGCCCGCCGCCGCGCCTGCCGCATCGCTGCGAGCCCCCCGGCGGGCCGCCGGATGCCCGGTGCGGATCTCCGCCGGCGGTGTCGGGCCCCGGCCCTGCCGGCTGCGATTGACCTGGCCGCCGCTACCGACGGTGGCGCCCTTCTTGGTGCCGTCCTTGCGCACCGCACCGCGGCGCTGCGAATTGCCTGCCATGACTCATATTCTCCTCATCAACGCATTCTCCCAAAACCGCCCTTCACGCACTGCCCCAGATCCGGCGCTTGGGAAGTAGTTTCCTCCCGTCGCTCCCGTCACAATTGCGCCCAGCTCGCAAGCGCCGGCCAGGTTGATAAGCGCCAGCTAGTGCCTGCTGCGCGGGGCGGGCTCAGTCTGCCAACGACCAGACCGGCCCGTCCGGGGTGTCCTCGATCGCGAAGCCGGCGGTCGCCAGCCGGTCCCGGATGGCGTCGGCGGCGGCGAAGTCGCGTGCTGCCCTGGCTTCCGTCCGCTCGGCGAGCATCCCGGACAGCAACTCGCCAGTAGCCGCGACCAGTCGCCCGCCGCCACTTACACTCAGGCCGCCCGCGGTAGCCCACGGCGCAGCGAATGGGTCGAGACCGAGCACCGCCACCATGGCCCGCACCGCGGAGGCCACAGCCAACGCGCCGTCTGCTCGACCGTCGGCCAGCGCGGAGTTCCCGTCGCGCACCGCGTCGTGCACCACCGCGAGCGCCCTCGGCACCGCCAGGTCGTCATCCATCGCCTGCGCAAACTCCGTCGGGACGGCGCCGACCGGGACCGGGCCGACCCGGTCGGTGACCCTGGTCAGGAACGACTCGATTCGGTCGAATGCCTTGGCCGCGTCCGCCAGCGCCTCCGGGGAGTACTCGATGGAGGACCGATAGTGCACGCTCACCAGGTAGTAGCGCAACGCGATCGGCCGGACGGCAGCGGTGATGGCGTCGACGGACAGTGTGTTGCCCAGCGACTTGGACATCTTCTCCCCGGCCAGGGTCACCCAGTGCGAGTGCATCCAGTACCGGGCAAAGACCATGCCGATCCCGTGGGCCTGCGCCGCCTCGTTCTCGTGGTGCGGGAAAATCAGATCCAGCCCGCCGCCGTGGATGTCGAACTCGTCACCGAGGTAGGCCCGCGCCATCGCGGTGCACTCGATGTGCCAGCCGGGTCGCCCCGGACCCCACGGCGACGGCCATGACGGCTCACCCCGCTTCGCCGCCTTCCACAAGGTGAAGTCGGCGGGGTCCTTCTTGCAGACGCCCTCCGACTCCCCCTGCTGCATCTCCTCGACCCGCTGCCCGGACAGGAATCCGTAGTCGGCTTGGTCGCGCACCGCGAAGTACACGTCACCGCAGGCGGCGTACGCCTTGCCGGCGTCGACCAACTCGGCGATCAGCGCGATGATCTGCGTGATGTGCCCGGTGGCCCGCGGCTCGATCGAGGGCCGCAGGCACCCCAGCAGGTCGTAGGCGTCGGAGAAGGCCCGCTCGTAAGTGGCGGCCCACTCCCACCACGGCCGGCCCGCCTCGGCCGCCTTGGTCAGGATCTTGTCCTCGATGTCGGTGACGTTGCGAACATGGAGCACCTCGTAGCCGCTGTGCTCCAACCAGCGGCGGAGCACGTCGTAGACGATGCCGGCGCCACGCAGGTGGCCGATGTGCGGCTGGTTCTGCACGGTGGCCCCGCAGTTGTACAGCGATACCTGCCCCGGATGCAGTGGCTCGAACGGCCGCACGGTACGGGTCGCGGTGTCGTACAGGCGCAGTGTCACCAGGTGATGGTACGGGGGCCCGGCCATCCGACCGGCGTCACGGACCGGCCGCACTGCTGAGCCGGCCGCCCGGACCACCCCGTCAACCCGGGTATCAGCCCATCTCGTCAGCGGCGGAAGCGTCCAGGTGCCAGCGGGCGAAGGTCAGCGACTCGGCAAGATCGGCCTCCCGCGCCTGCTCGGTCAGCCCCCGAGTGGCGACCTCCACCACAACAGCACCGTCGAACCGCGAACCGGCCAACTCGGACAGCACCTGCCCGCAAGGCTGAGTGCCGCGACCGGGCACCAGGTGTTCGTCGCGCCGGGCCCCAGTGCCGTCGGCAAGGTGTAGGTGCCCAAGGGCGGGGCCCATCCGCCGGAGCATGTCGAGCGCATCGGTGCCCGATGTCGCGGTGTGCGACAGGTCCAGGGTGAACCAGCCGTAGCCGGCCGGCACCGGGTCCCAGTGCGGCCGGTAGGTGTTCACCAGTGCTCCGGCCACCCGAATCGGAAACATGTTCTCGATAGCGATCCGCACGTCTGTCCGGTCCTGCAGTTCGGCGACAGCTTCAGCGAACGAGTCGGCCGCCTCCCGCTGCCAGAGGAACGGCGGGTGGGCGACCACCACCCGCGCGCCGATCCGCTCGGCCAGGTCCACGGACCGGTCGATCTTCACCAGTGGGTCGGTCCCCCACACCCGTGCAGTGAGCAGCAGGCAGGGCGAATGTACCGATAGCACAGGCATCTGGTGCCTATCGATCAACGCGGCAAGTTCGTCGGCATCCTGGGATGAGTGCTCGCCTTGAACCATCACCTCGACGCCGTCGTAGCCAAGATCGGCGGCGAGTTCGAAGCAGGTCTGCACCGGCGACGGATACACCGAGGCGGTGGACAACCCCACTGGGATGCGCCCGTCCGGCCCTGGGCTCATCGGCCCGTCGCCTGCGTGGCGCATCTCGTCCATGTCCGCTACCCGCGCGTCGCGTCGAAGGGCCGGGTCCGCTGTGCTTTCGTCATCGGCCCTGGTTGGCCACCGCCTGGATTGCCGTGGCGGCGGCCTCCGGGTCCAGGTACGTCCCGCCTGGCGTTACCGGGCGCAGGTCGGCGTCCAAGTCGTAGCGCAACGGAATTCCGGTGGGGATGTTCACCCTGGCGATCGCCTCGTCGCTGATGCCGTCGAGCATCTTGACCACCGCCCGCAGGGAGTTGCCGTGCGCGACCACCAGCACCAGCCGCCCAGCCCGCAGATCAGCGGCGATGGGGCCGCGCAGGTACGGCTCCATCCTGGCGACCACGTCGGCCAGGCACTCGGTGCGCGGCATCTGCGTACCGAGGTCGGCGTAGCGCGCATCACCCGCCTGGGAGAACTGATTGTCGTCCGCGATCGGCGGTGGCGGCGTGTCGTACGAGCGGCGCCACAGCATGAACTGCTCCTCGCCGTAGGCCTGCAGAGTCTGCTTCTTGTCCTTACCCTGCAGGTCGCCGTAGTGCCGCTCGTTCAGCCGCCAGGACCGGCGCACCGGGATCCAGTGCCGGTCGGCAGCGTCCAGCGCCAGGTTCGCGGTGGTGATGGCGCGGCGGAGCACCGAGGTGTGCACCACGTCCGGCAGCAAACTGGCCCCGGTGAGCAGCTTGCCGCCGCGGACCGCCTCGGCGGTACCGGTCTGGCTCAACGGCACATCCACCCAGCCGGTGAACTGGTTGCTGGCATTCCAGGTGCTCTCGCCGTGCCGCAACAGGATCAGAGTTGACGTCATGCGTTCAGTCTGCCGCAGCCGCGGGGCTTGCTGTCACTGCCCGGCAGCCGAAGCACCGTCGCTCGGTGCGGAAACCGGACCCGCACCGGCATGGCGCCGGCGGCGCAACCACAGCAGGATCAGCGCCGCAACGACGGCGACGGGAGCGAATGGCAGCACCGCGCCGACCAGAGCGGCAACGCCGGTGCCGATCGACGTCAGGGCACGCCAGCCACTGGCCAGGCCGGCCAGGAACCCGCTCCGGTCGACGGGTTGCGGAGCAGCCGCGCCTTCGGTGACGGCAGTGACGGTGACGGTGACGGTCGACAGCGCCGCCTGACCCTGCAGCGCGGACCTCCTGTTCTCCAGCGACTCCAGATCCGCCTCTCGCTGGGTGAGCTCGGACTCGATGGCTATCACGTCGCCGATCTTGTCCGCCTTGGTCAGCAGCTCTCGAACCCGGGCGACGCTGGCCCTCATGGTGTCCAGACGGCTCGACACGTCGATCATCTCGTCGGTGACGTCGTCGGTCTTCTCCGTGCGAGAGGTCACCGTGCCGACCGCGGCCAGCCGCGTCATCACCGCCTCGTAGTCCCCGACCGGCACCCGGAGCGTGACGCTGATCGTGGCGCCGCCGCCGTCGGCGGCCGAGACGTATCCGCCGGCGCCGGTGGCGACCGCGCGCACCGCAACTCCGGCGTCCGCCGCTGCGCGGGCCAGGGCCTTCGTAGTGGCCTCGGCATCCTCGCCCCGTGGGACGGTCAGCCGCAACGACAGCGACGCGGTGCGGATGATCTGCCGGTCGTCGACCAACGGCTGTGTACCTGCCGTGCCCGCGGTGCCGCCCGAGGCCACGCCGCCCGCGCTCGGTTCGTCGGCGGACGCAACCCTGGTCGGCGCGGCTTCGGCCGTCGCGGAGCCCGCTGCCGCCGACACTCCCTGGCCGGCCGCGCCGCTCGGGGACGCTAGCGACATGCCCGCCGAGCTACCGGCGGTCGCGCTGCACCCGGCGGCGACGGCCAGCGCCACCGCGCCGACCGCGAGCAGTCCGTACAGCCCACGACGCCCGGTGCCGCGCGAGGAGGCAGGGGCGATCGTGCCGGACCGCGTCGGCGGCGTTGTCGAGCCGGTTTTTGGCGGTGTGGTCATCGCGATAGTCCCCTCGCTCCGGCCGGGCCGACTGCCCTGGCTCCTGCCGTCAAGACGGGAGCGGCGCCCCGGAGGGATGCACGGCGGCGGTCACGATTGCGCATCGCCCGCGCTGGCTCCGCAACCGCCAGCGCAATCCGGCCTCCAGACGCTGCCTACTGCGGAGTAGCGGAACGGTGAGCCGCGCGATGACCCCCAAGCCCGCGCTGGCTCCGCAACCAGCAGCGCAATCCGGCCTCCAGACGCTGCCTACTGCGGAGTAGCGGAACGGTGAGCCGCGCGATGCGGAGTAGCGGCGGCGGGCGGGCGACGAGAGTGCGGGCGGGCGATAGCGGGCAGCCGAGCGTCAGCCGCCGTCAGGCCCGGTCGACGAGGTGCCGGAACGCCTCCAGGTTGCGCACGGACTCACCGCGGGAGGTCCGCCAGGCCCATTCGCGTCGGATCGCCGAGGTGAACCCCCGCTCCAGGATCGGATTGAAGTCTGCGTCGGAGGTAGCCAGCACCACGCCGAGCAGGGTGTCCAACTCTGCTGCCGTCACTCCGGCCCGGCCGAGCCTGCCGACCAGGTGGATGTCCCCGACCGGGTCAAGCGCATAGGCCACCGTGCGGAGCCTGGCATTGCGTTGCAGCAGGAACCGGTAGACGTCCTCCCGGTTCTCGTCCGGCGCGCGGCACACGAAGGACTCCACCAGCAGGTCGTGGCTGCCGACGATGAGCCACACCAGGGTCCGGTGCCGGCGCTCCCCCGGCAGCGTCACCAAGAAGGCGTCGTCACCCTCGCGGACCGCCGACAGCCCGAGGTCGGTAAGCGCAGCCGCGATCCTGTCGCTGTCAGCCTGTTGGCTTGGCTCGCTCATCACATCCCGCTCTTCTCGCCCATCTCATCCGATCCCGCAGGCAGCGACTTGGGTTACGCCGTCGCGTGCCCACCGTCGCGTGCCCACCGCCGGCTATCCGCCGCTCCGAAACCAGCAGTGAAAATCGCGTCAAATTCACTGCTGGTTTCGGAGTAGCGGTCTTGGCGACGCCGAGCCACCCAGCCACCGCGTGGCCTACCATCGTCTGGCTACAGCGCGGAGAACGTCTTCCACTGGTCGAAGGTGTAGATCCAGTCAAAGATTGAATCTTTCGGCGTCATCGGCACACCGGTATTGGTGATGATCACCGGGTCGCCGTAGATCGCCATGTCGTAGAAGTCCTTGGCGTCCGCGCCGCTCATGTTCACGCAGCCGTGCGAGACGTTCGCCTTGCCGAGCAGGCCCGCCTTCTCCACCGCCTTGTTCTCGTGGATGAACTCGCCGTTGTTGTTGATCCGGACCGCCCATGCCTCCGGCACGTTGTAGTAGCCGTACTCGGGGTTCGTCATCTTGTACTCGAGGTACTTGTCGGTGACGACGTGGATACCGCTGACCGTCGCCTTGCCGGGGTCGGCCTCGGCGCCGTAGGCGACGGGATAGTTCCTGATGATCTTGTCGTCGACCTGCACCACCAGGCGGTGGGTGTTGACATCGCCGGTGGCGATCAGCGCCCGGCCGATGGTGAAGTCGGAGCTGATGTCCTCTCGACCCCAGCCACTGCCGTAGTTGACCCCGTACAGGTCCGCCTCGACGTGCACCTTGGTGTTCCCGGGCCAGTACTCCGCCGGGCGCCAGTGCACGATCGACTGTTTGGTGCCGGTGCCCTGGATGTCCTCGTCCTGCAGCCACCCCCAGGAGCCCTGGATCTCACCCTTGTCGGTAGTCACCTTGAACGTCTTCTCGGCCGCCGCCCGGTCGGTGACCGGCGAGGCGAAGGTGATGATGATCGGCGCGGCGATACCGACGGTGGCCCCGGTCGGGATCTGGATGGATGCGCGGATGGTGTCGGCGGGCTTGATGGTCGCGTAGGTCCCGGTGATCGGCTGGGTGGAGCCGTCTTTGACCAGCGCTGTCCCGTTCAGCGTGTAGGTGGTGCCGTACTTGAGTCGCTCGCCGAGAGTCCAGCTGCCCTTGTCGTCGGCGATCGTTCCGTCGATCACGGTGCCGTCGTCGCCGGTCAGCGTCATCGTCTGGATCTTCGCGGAGAAAAGCGTCACGGTGATCGCTGCGGTGGGAGCGAGGTCGGTACTGCCGAACGCCGGTGTCGCGCTGACCCGCATGGCCGGGGCGGTCGACGTGGGGGCCGTCGACGATGGCGGCGCCGACGGCGACCCCGACGACCCGGCGGCCGCATCGGCGCTGCTCGTCGCCGGCACGGTGACCACAGCGGCCTGTCCGGGAGTTGTGGTCACGGTGACGACCACCGGGCTCTGGGAGGAACACGCGGCCAGCGTCGCGGTCGCAACCGCGACCAGGGCGCCTACCAGCCGTAGCGTGCGCCGCCGCGGGGCGCGGTTGTCATTCGCTGTGTTGTCGCGCAAGTTCTGTCTCCACTCTCGGTTCAGCCCGACCGCCGACGCACTGCCGGCAGAGGCGCCGCGCTGGCCATCGGGGATGGCGCCAGCCGACCTGTGGCGGGCACCAACCGTTCAGTGTACGGGGATTCGCGTGAGCTCGGCGTTGGCTGGAACGGAGGGCAGAGCGCATATCTGAAAGAACCAGGACGAACCGCGAAAGCAGGATGCTGCAGTAGCAATCTGGCGAGTCGACCCGGATCGTCAGGGCCGCCCAGGCACGCCGAGGCTGACTCCGACGAGCACTGGCTCGGGCTCCAGCGTGACCGTGAAAGCGTCCCTGACACCGTCCCGGATCTGCCTGGCCAGTACCAGCAGGTCGGCGGTGCTGCCGGTCCCCCGGTTCGTCAGGGCCAGGGTGTGCTTGGCGGAAACCGCGACCCGACCACCGGGTCCGGCGAATCCCTTGCCGAAGCCGGCCCGCTCGATCAACCAGGCCGCGGAAAGCTTGGTGCTCGTCCCTGCGGGGTATTGCGGGCACCGTACGTCATCGCCAAGCCTGCTGTGGATGGCCTGCAGCGCCTGCGCCAGCTCCGGACCCGAAAGGATCGGGTTGGTAAAGAACGAGCCGGCGCTGCAGGTGTCCGGATCGGCCGGGTCGAGCACCATCCCCTTCGCGGCCCGCAACGCGAGCACCGCTTCCCGGACTGCGCCGGCCGGGGCGCCCTGCCCGACCTGGACGCCGAGCGCTCGGGCGAGCTCCGCGTAGCGGACCGGGGACGGTCCGCGGCGCAGCCGCAGCGTGACGTCGGTGACCACCGCACGGTCGGTGCCGCGAAGCGCGGAGCTGCGATAGTCGAGCGCCAGATCGGCCGCGGCGATGCGGCGCAGCCGACCCGCGCCGCGGTCGTAGGCGGTCACCGAGACCAGCAGGTCGGAGATCTCGGTGCCGTACGCGCCGACGTTCTGCACCGGGGTCGCCCCGGCCTGCCCGGGAATGCCGGACAGGGATTCGATGCCGCTGTAACCGGCCGCCGTCAGCTCGGCTACCACGCCGTCCCAGTTCTCACCCGCCCCCACGGTGATGGTGGCCCCATTGTCATCGGCCCGGACGGACAGGCCCGGCACCGAGATCTTGACCACCGGGTAGGCGATCCCGGCGTCGGCAACCACCAGATTCGAGCCGCCCCCCAGCACCAGCACCGGGGTATCGGACCGGTCGGCCTCGCCGATTACCTGGGCCACCTGCTCGGCCGTGGCAGCCACGATCAGCCGCGGCGCCGGGCCGCCGAGCCGCAGGGTGGTCAGGTTGGCGAGCCGGACCGGTCCTGGCTGTACCCCGGGGGGCTGCGTCGAAGCAGGCTCAGACGGCTGGACGGGGGGCACCGGGCAAGGGTAGAGGCACCGCAGTTGCATCCGTCGCGCCATCCCGTGATGATCGGTGGCGTCCGCGGCACCACGGGAGGCGGACAATTGCTACCCGGCGGGTCAGCACGACCGCCACGACACCCTAAACAAGCAACCCGAGCCCAGGAGAACGCCGTGCCCACTGCCATGTCCGATGTTCAGCAGTTCGACGCGAAGCCCGACGCGGTGTACGCGTTGTTCACCGACCGGGCATTCCTGCAGGAACGGCTCGACGACTGCGGCGGCATCGACCCGCAAGTGGTCAGCGTGGAGCCCACCGAGGACGGATGCACGGTGATCACCCGGCAGTCGATCCCGTCCTCGCTGCTGCCGTCGATGGTCGCCTCGATGATGTCCGGCGATCCGGTCACCGAGCGGACCGAGACCTGGCGGCCGGACGGCGACGGGCACGCCGCCGACTTCGCGGTCGTCATCAAGGGTGCACCGGCCTCGCTCAGGGGCACCATGACGCTGGCGCCGTCCGGGACCGGGTCTACGTTCACCGTCGCCGGTGCGGCAGTCGTGCCGATCCCGATGTTCGGCGGCAAGATCGAGTCGATCATCGCCGAGCAGATCGTCCAGTTGCTGCAGTCGGAGGCGGACTTCACCCGCCGCACGCTGCAATCCTGACCTCGGCCGGAGCTGTTGACCCGCAATGACACCTGCGCCGACCCCTGAACTGACAACTGCACTGACAACCGCACCAACCCATGCTTTGACGGCTGACGGTGAGCGCCGGTTCATTCTGACCCTGAGCTGCCCGGACACCACCGGGATCGTCGCCAGGATCAGCGGCTTCCTGGCTGATATCGGCGGCTGGATCACCCAGGCGGCCTACCACTCCGACCCGGGGTCCGGCCGCTTCTATACCCGTCAAGAGATCCGGGCGGACTCGTTGTCCTTCGGCCTGGACGTGCTGCGCGACCGGTTCGGCCAGATCGCCGCGGCGCTGTCCGCCGACCATGTCAGGGTCAGCGACTCCGCTGTCCGCAAGAAGATCGCCTTGCTGGTCTCGACGCAGGGACACTGCCTGTACGACCTGCTGTCCCGCTGGCATTCCGGCGAACTCGGCGCCGACGTGAGCGTGGTGATCGGCAACCACGACGCGCTGGCCCCGGTGGCGGCGCTGTTCGGTGTCCCGTTCGAGCACGTGCCGATCCCGGCCGATCCGAACGGCAAGCAGGCCGCATTCGACGACATCGCCGCCATCGTGGACTCCGGCGATCCGGACGCGATCGTGCTGGCCCGCTTCATGCAGGTGGTGCCGCCGCAGTGGTGCACCGCCTGGGACGGCCGGCTGATCAACATCCACCACGGCTTCCTGCCGTCCTTCCGCGGCGCCCGGCCCTACCAACAGGCATACGACCGCGGGGTCAAGCTGGTGGGCGCGACCTGCCACTACGTCACTGCCGAGCTCGACGCGGGTCCGATCATCGCCCAGGATGTGATCTCCGTCGACCACACCGACTCACCCGCCGAGATGGCCCGCCGGGGTCGCGAGGTCGAGCGAGCGGTACTGGCAAGGGGGTTGTCGCAGCACTTGCAGGACCGGGTGCTGTTGGACGGCAGGCGCACCGTCGTCTTCGGCTGACGGATCGCGGTTGCTCCCGGACGGGTCGGCGCTTCCGAGAGGTGGCGGGCCGCGCCGCCGCTCACGCCACCGACGATTGGGCCGCGCCGCTGCTTACGCTGCCGACGATTGCTCGTGCCGCCGGTGTCGGTCACGTTCTGCAAGACTGGTGCCACCAGGCAGCGGAAGCAGGTGGCATGACGGAGTCCTCCGAGCGGCACCCGGGCAGCCCGAATGGGCTGTACCGGCTCGACGCCTCCGCGCTGGAACAGGTCGAGTCGGAACAACCGGTGCTCATCGTCGCGCTGGACGGGTATGTCGACGCCGGGTCGGCCGTCACACTGGCCGTCGGTGAGCTGCTGGGCACGTTGCCGCACACGCCGCTGGCCACCTTCGACGTCGACGCGCTGATCGACTACCGGTCGCGGCGCCCCACCCTGACGTTCTCGGCCAACGCCTTCACCGCCTATCGGACGCCGGAGTTGCTGGTCCACCTGATGCGCGACGAGGCCGGGGTGCCGTTCCTGCTGCTGTCCGGTCCTGAGCCGGACCTGCACTGGGAGGCGTTCGTGGCTGCCGTCGGTCAGATCGTGGATCGGGCGGCCGTCCGGCTCACCGTCGCGCTGATGGCGATCCCGATGGGCGTGCCGCACACCAGGCCGACCGGGATGACCGCGCACGCAACCCGGCCGGAGTTGGTCGCCGATACGCCCTCCTGGCTCGGCACCCTCGAGGTCCCCGGGCACGCCGCCGGCCTGCTGGAATACCGTCTCGGCCAGGCCGGACGAGACGCGGTCGGGTTTGCTGCCCACGTGCCGCACTACCTGGCCCGGTCGGAGTACCCGGAGTCCGCGCGCACGCTGATCCAGACGGCGGCCGATGCCTCAGGGCTGCTGCTGCCGACCTCGGGCCTGGACGAGGCAGCGGCCGCGGTCCGCACCCACCTGGCCGAGCAGATGGCCGAGCACGGCGAGATCGCCGAGGTCGTGCATGCCCTGGAAAGCCAGTACGACGCGTTCGTCTCGGCGACCGGCCGCACCCTGCTGGCCCAGTCCGCACCGCTGCCGACGGCCGACGAGTTGGGCGCCCAGTTCGAGGCGTACCTGGCCGATCGGGAGCCACCGGACCGGTGACGCGCGCGTCAGCGGGGTGTCCGGTACCCCGTCGGCCTCCAGCACCGTAGGGTGGCCCGTTGTGGCCAAGTCGACGCAGGCCCGCCTGGCGTTCCCCGAGCGGGAACGGGGGCCGCTCTGGGCGATCAGCACCAGGGTGCTGATCGCCCTAGGTTGCATCGTGGTGACCGGACTGCTGGTCTACGTCGAGCGGGATGGCTACATCGACAACGGCGAGCCGTTGCGCACCGTGCTTGCCGCGTTCTACTACGCGACAGTGACGCTGTCCACCACCGGCTACGGTGACATCACACCGGCCTCGGAGTCGGCGCGGCTGGTCAACATTTTGGTCATCACGCCGCTGCGGTTCCTGTTCCTGATCGTGCTGGTCGGCACCACGATCGAAGTCCTCACCGAACGCAGCCGCCAACAGTTCCGCTACTCCCGCTGGAGGAGACGCGTGAAGCGACACATCGTCGTCATCGGCTACGGCATGAAGGGCCGGTCGGCGGTCGGCGCGCTGAAGGACCAGGGCTGCCCGGCCGACTCGATAGTGGTGGTGGACATCAACGGCGCCAATATCAAGGTGGCCACCGCCGACGGCTGTGTCGGCGTGGTCGGCGACGCCCGTCGGGAGGAGGTGTTGCGGCAGGCGGCGGTACCCAGCGCGGAGCGGGTGATCGTGGCCACCGACCGGGACGACACCAGCGTGCTGGTCACCCTCACCGCCAGGCGGCTGAATCCGACCGCGACCATCGCCGCCGCGGTCCGCGAGGAACAGAACATCGGGGTGCTCCGCCAGGGCGGCGCCGACGTGGTGATACCCACCGCGGAATCGGCCGGCCGGCTCCTCGGGTTGTCGATCATCGCGCCCAACGCCGGCGAGTTGATCGAGGACCTACTGCAGCCGGTGGCGGGGCTGCAGATCGCCGAACGGGATGTCCGGCCGGAGGACATCGGCCTGTCTCCGGCCAGATTGTCCGCGCAGGGTGAGATTGTGCTCACGGTGATCCGGCACGGGGTGGCGCACCGGTTCGACTCCGGTGGGGTGAAGGTGTTCCAGCCCGGCGACAAGATCGTGGTGATCCGTGGCAACGGCGCTGCGACGGGCCGGACGCGACGGGCGGCGGCCGAGGGGTCGGACCTCACCGGCTAAGCCGTTCGACTCGCAGGTTGGCCGGCCAATCCGGCCGGCACAACCGGCCCGGGGTGCTGCCTTCCCCGTCGTCTGGCACCCTGAAATCACGATGGTCGCTGAAATCAGGGCCCCGACCCGAAGGGACACCATGACCGGGCATCCGCTGCTACGAACCGTCGCCGAGCTCGCCGACGGCCGCGAGATCATCTACTTCGACGAGAGCCCCTGCCAGCAGCGCGAACTATCCGATTCCCGCGACCTGTCGCCGGTTCAGCATCTGTCGCAGGCCCGCTTCGACGCGCTCGCCGGCGAATGGGTAGGCATTGCCGGACACCGGCAGACCCGGACCTACCACCCACCGGCGAACGCGTGCCCGCTGTGCCCTTCCGTCCCAGGCAACCTGACCGAGATCCCGTCTTCGTCCTACGACGTTGTCGTCTTCGAGAACCGATTCCCGTCGTTTGCGGGCACTGGCGCACCAGCGCATGTCGGCGGCATGTTCGATCCTCAACCCGGCAACGGCCGGTGCGAGGTGGTCTGCTTCACCTCCGATCACCATGCCAGCATGTCGACCTTGCCGCCCTCGCGAATTCGGACCGTGCTGGAGGTTTGGGCCGACCGGACCGCTGCGCTCAGCGCATTACCGGGCGTGGAGCAGGTGTTCTGCTTCGAAAACAGGGGAGCCGAGATCGGCGTGACCTTGGACCATCCGCACGGCCAGATCTACGGCTATCCATTCGTCACTCCGGTCACCGCAAGCATGCTCGAACAGGTCGCGCACTATCGGGAAGTCAACGGACGCAACCTGTTCGAGGACGTGCTGGCCGGCGAGGCGGCGGGGCCTCGGGTGGTGGCAGGCAACGAGCACTGGACCGCATTCGTGCCTTTCGCCGCCCGCTGGCCCATCGAGGTGCACCTGTATCCGCGTCGCCAGGTCCCCGACCTGCCCGCGCTGACCGATGACGAACGGGACGCCTTCGTGCCCATCTATTCCGAGGCGCTGCGGCGGATGGAGGGCGTGTTCGACGACACGCTGCCGTCCATCACGGCCTGGAACCAGGCCCCCGTAAGGGCCGGCCGGGAGGACTTCTGGCTGCACCTGCGGCTGTTCTCCATCCGCCGGTCGGTAGGCAAGGTCAAGTATCTGGCCGGATCAGAGTCCGGGATGGGTGCCTTCATCAACGACATCTCGCCGGAGTCCGCGGCTCAGCGGCTGAGGGGGGTGCAACTGTGATTGCACCTGCGGGCGCCGGGAATGAGACCGCAGCGGGCCGTCGATCGAACTCCGCTGGCGTGAAGCCGCAGCGAATCCTGGTGGCGGGCGGTGCTGGATACATCGGTTCGGTGGTGACCAGGCTGCTGGTCGCCGAGGGCCACCAGGTGGTGGTGCTGGACGACTGCTCCACCGGCCACCCGGATTCGGTGCCCAACGGGGTCGCTCTGGTACGCGCTGACATTTCCGCCGCTGGGGATGTGCTGGCCGGCGGAGACTTCGACTCAGTGCTGCACTTCGCGGCAAAGTCGCTTGTCGGGCAGTCGGTGACGGAGCCTTCGCTGTACTGGCACACCAACGTCTGTGGCACCAGGGCCCTGTTGGACGCGGTGACCCAGTACCGGGTACCCAGGTTGGTGTTCTCCTCCACCGCAGCGGTGTACGGCGAGCCGGACGCGATCCCGATCACCGAGGACTCCCCGCCGCGACCCACCAACACCTATGGTGCCACCAAACTTGCGGTCGACATGATGCTCGACGGCGAGTGCGCCGCAACCGATCTGGCTGCGGTGAGCCTGCGCTATTTCAACGTCGCCGGCGCCGCATTCGGCGTCGGGGAACGGCACGAAACCGAGACCCACCTGATCCCGCTGGCGCTGGACGCGGTGACCGGCCGGCGCGGCGAGTTGACAGTCTTCGGTGATGACTGGCCGACGCCGGATGGGACCCCGATCCGGGACTACGTCCATGTGGCCGACCTGGCGAGGGCACACCTGCTGGCCCTGGGTGCGGCCCGATCGGGCGAGCACCTGGTGTGCAATCTGGGCAACGGCGACGGATACAGCGTCCGGCAGGTGCTTGACACCATCGAGCAAGTGACGGGGCGACCGGTCCCCCACCAGGTGGGACCACGGCGGGCCGGGGATCCGGCACGGTTGGTCGCCTCGGCGGAACGGGCCAAGCGGCTGCTGGGATGGCAACCCGAATTCGGATTGACCGAGATGGTTGGCGACGCCTGGGATTTCGCTCAACGATGACGCGTCCCACGGCGACCCCCGGTGCGAATGGGGATATCCGTATCACCAGTGCTGGCCGAGTCACCGGTACCATCCGTGCGGCCCATGCCGGCTCCGAAGGCTCACCCGGCATGACGGCTGCCGCGCTGTTCCGATCGCATTTCAGCTCCGAACCAGCCGGGGTGTGGTCTGCTCCGGGGCGGGTGAACCTGATCGGTGAGCACACCGACTACAACGACGGCCTGGTCTTGCCTTTCGCGATCGAGTCCCGTGCCTGGGTTGCGCTCGGCCCCGGAGATGACGGGGCGTTCCAGGTGGTGTCGGCGCAGCGCCGCGGCAGTGTGCCGGATGTTCGCGCCGACGGTCTGGTGCCCCGCTCGGCCCGCGGCCAGGGTTGGGCTGCCTATCCCCTCGGCGTGCTGTGGGCTCTGAAGCAGGCAGGACACCACGTTCCGCCGCTCCGGGTGGCGCTGGACTCGACGGTGCCGGCCGGTGCTGGGCTGTCCTCATCAGCAGCAGTGGAATGCGCTGTAGCCCTGGCGGTGTCCGATCACCTGGGACTGGGCCTCGACCTGGCCGCCATCGCCCGGATCGCCCAGCAGGCCGAGAACGACTATGTGGGTGTGCCCTGCGGGCTGATGGACCAGATGGCCGCTGCCTGCTGCACGGCGGGGCATGCGTTGTTCTTCGACGTGGGGACCGGGTCCACCCAGCACATTCCGTTCGATCCGGCCTCCGCTGGGTTCAACATGCTGGTGATCGACAGCCGCGTGCACCACTCGCTGGCCGACGGCGAATACGCCCGGCGTCGGGCCGACTGTGAGCGGGCGGCCGAACAGTTGGGGGTGGCGAACCTGTCCGCAGTGAGCATGGCGGATCTGGGCAGCGCACTGGCGAACCTGTCCGGGCCCAGCGCGCCGGTGCTGCGGCAACGGGTGCGACACGTGGCCACCGAGAACGAACGAGTACGCACTGTCGTGGGGCTGCTGCGTTCCGGCGAGATCGCCGCCATCGGACCGGAGCTGACCGCCTCGCACGCATCCCTGCGGGACGACTACCAGGTCTCGTGCGCGGAGCTGGATGTCGCCGCGCAGGCAGCACTGTCAGGCGGCGCGCTGGGCGCCCGGATGGTGGGGGGCGGTTTCGGTGGCTCCGTCATCGCGCTGGTTCCGGCGAAGGCAGTCGGACCTGTCGACAAGGCCGTGCGGGAGGCATTTGCCGCCAGCGGATTTCGAGAACCTGTCATGCGGACCGTAGCTCCCTCTCCTGGGGCGCACCGAGACCGCTGACGGCGCGCCCGCAAAGGCCAGTCCCACCAATCCGTCTCAAGGCCGGTCGAGGACCGAGGCTACTTGACCGAGCCGGACATCAGTCCGCCGATAAAGTACTTGCCCAAGATGATGTAGACGGCCAGGGTCGGCAGAGAGGCCAGCAGAGCCCCCGCCATGTTCGAGGCGTAGTCGGGGTTCTGCCCGCTGGCCAACGAGTTCAGCGCGAACGTCACCGGCCCGTTGTTGGCGTTGGTCAGGAACAGCGCGAACAGGAAGTCGTTCCACGCCGAGGTGAACTGCCAGATGAGGGTGACGACAAACCCAGGAATCGAGATCGGAAGCACGATCGACCAATACGTCCGAAGCATCCCGGCCCCGTCGACCTTGCCGGCTTCGAGGATCTCGTTCGGTACCGTCGTTGCGTAGTAGTTGCGAAAGATCAGCGTGCAGATCGGGATGCCGTAAACCACGTGCGCCACGATCAGCGTGCCGATCCCCTGCGGCAGCCCCCAGCCGTTGAACTTCAGCATCATCTCCTGCAGCGGGATGATCACCGCCTGGTACGGGATGAACATTCCGAACAGGAACAAGGTGAACACGATGTTCGCGCCGGGGAAGCGCCACTTGGCGAACACGAACCCGTTGAGAGAACCGAGTACCGAGGACACCGCAGCAGCGACAACCGCGAGCACCACGGAGCGGCCCAGCGGCCCCGACAACTCCCGCCAAGCCTTTGCCCAGCCGTCGAAGGACAGCCGCTTCGGCAGGTCCCACGCGGTGGTCGGTCGGATGTCCGCCGACGACTTCACACTGGTGACGACCATCACGTACAGCGGGATCAGCAGGACGATGACGAAGATCAGCAGCAACGTGTACCGCACGGTGCGACTGGCGATCAGCCCGCGGGCCAGCCGCCGGTTCGACGGCATCTGCACCGGCGGAGGTGGAAGCGCGGTCGTTGTCGTCATGATCGGACCCCCGTCACCGTGTGAAGCGTTGCCGTAGGCGGTGTCACTGCAAGAAGCGTCCCTGCAGGAAGTGTCTCCGCAGAAAGTGTCCCCGCAGCGATTCCTGGCACCATCGGCAATGCCGTCATGATCCCGTCCTCTTCTCCACCTTGCTGGTGTAAATGAGGTAAGGCACCACGACCAGCGCGACGATCAGCAGCAGGATGGTCGCGTTGGCTGCCGCTCGCGCCGGGTCGGACTTGCTGAACAGCTGGGTCCACATGTACGTCGCCGGCACGGCTGCCGGATAGCTGTTGGCGCCGGCGATGTTGTAGATCAAATCGAACATCTTCATCGACATGTGGCCGATGATGATCAACGCCGACAGCGCGATCGGCGAGAGCTGCGGGAAGATCACGTAGCGGTAGACCTTGAACTCGCTGGCCCCGTCCATCCTGGCCGCTTCTCGCTGGTCGGCTGGAATCCCGCGAAATCCGGCCAGGAACAGCGCCATCACGTAACCGGACAGTTGCCAGATCGCTGGGATGGCCATCGCTGCCATGTTGAAATGGCTGGTCGAGGACCACCAGCCGTTCTGCAGGAAGCCCAGGCCCAGGTGCTGGAAAAGCTGGTTGAGCCCGATCGCCTGGTCACCGGTCCGGTTGGACAGCAACCACTTCCACACGACGCCGGCGGCGACGAACGACAGCGCCATCGGGAACAGATACACCGAGCGGAACAGCCCCTCGCCCTTGACGCCCTTCTCCAGCAGCAACGCCCACAGCAGTCCGAAGAACATGGTGCCGGCAAGGAATACCACCGTCAGGACCAGCAAGTTCCACAGGGTGTGCTGGTAGTAGGACTCACCGAACAGGGAGGTGTAGTTGTCCAGGCCGACGAATTTGATGACCGCATTGGGGTTGAAGCTGTGCGTGTTGGTCACCGACATGGCCGCGTTCTTGTACAGCAGCCAGTAGACGAATATCCCGATCAGCACAATGGACGGCGACACCATCACCAGGCCCGGCAGCCACGACCGCCAGCGAGATGACCGCCGTCCCGCCGGCGCCGGTGACCGGGTGACGCCCGCAGCACTCGTCACCGCAGCAGTACCAGTCATGGACCCTCCTTCGCGGCCGGACCGGAAGAGCAGACAGGGCCGATCCCACCACGGAATCGGCCCTACCGCATCACCGGGTTACCCGCCGCCGTGGCCCATCGATCATCCGACGAGCCACGGCGGCATTGGCATTACCGAGGCAGTCTGCCGTCAGCCGGCCATGTTGCTCTGCGCGGCCTGCACCAGCGCCGTCTGCAGACCGGCGACATCGCGCGAGCCGTAGAACTGCGAGACCGCGTTGGAGATGTCGGTGTTCCAGCTCAGGTTCACCGCTGCGCCGTGCGCGATCGAGGAGACGATGGTGTCCTTCTTGAACTGGTCCATGGCCCACTGCTGGTAGGGCGGGAAACCGTCGGAAGCGACGTCCGTACGAGCCGGGATCGAACCCTTGGCCAGGTTGAAGGCCTTCTGACCCTCGGCCGAACCGATGGTGCGCAGCCAGTCCTTGGTGCCCTCGGGGTTCTTCGCGCCCTTGGGCAACGTGAACGAGTCGGCCAGGAAGTCGTACACGCCGTCCTGACCAGGCACCGCGAAGTAGCTGTAGTCCACGCCGTCCTTCTGGTTCTTGGAGTTGAACTCGGCAACCGCCCAGTCGCCCATCACGTTGTAAGCGGACTTGCCGTCGATCACTGCGTCGATCGCACCCGGCCAGTCGTCACCGTCGGCGGTCGTGTTGGCGTAGGTCAGCAGCGTCTTGTAGTCGTTCAACGCGGTGGTCACCTTGGCGTCGTCCCACTTGGTCTTGCCGTCGAACAGGCCGTTGTAGCCATCGGCGCCCAGGTCGGAGATCAGCACTGTCTCCAGCAGTTCGACCTGGGTCCAGGTGCCGGCGATGGCCAGCGGGGTGGAGACGCCGGACGCCTTGATCTTGTCCATGTCGGCGATCCAGCCCTTGATGTCCTTGGCCGGTGCCTTCGGGTCCAGGCCTGCCTTGGTCAGCACTGCATTGTTCGCCCACACCACGTTGGCGCGGTGGATGTTGGAGGGCACCGAGTAGATGTGACCGTCCATGGTCAACCGAGACAACAGGTCCTTGGGGAACACGGCGTCCCAGCCCTCGGCCTTGTACAGGTCGTCCAGCGGTTCGATCTGACCGTTCTTGATGTAGTCGGTGAGCTCGGCACCGGCGTGACCCTGGAAGGAGTCCGGCGGGTTGCCGGCCTGCAGGTCCGAGGCCAGCTTCGCCTTGGCGTTGCTGCCCGCGCCACCGGCCACTGCCAGGTTGACGAACTTGTCGTTGGGGTAGTTCTCGCCGAAGATCTTGACCAGGGCGTCGAGGCCCTGCTTCTCCGAGCCGTCGGCCCACCAGGTGAAGACGCCGACGTCGCCGCCCGCGCCGCCGGGCTTGCCTGCGTCGCTGGTACCGGCCGCAGAACTGCCAGCCGCGGAACTGCCAGCCGCAGAGCTGCCGGCCGCGGAACTGCCGGCTGCCGAACTGCCGGCCGCGCTGGTGCCGGCCGCAGAGCTGCCAGCCGCAGAAGTGCCGGCCGCACTGGTGCCGCTGGTCGGCGCCGGGGTGGTCGACGCGCTGCCACTGGAACCGCAAGCCGCGGCCAGCATGCTGGCCACTGCCAACGACGCGATGAGTAGGGTACGACGCATTCGTTTCCTCCGAATTACGACACGGATGGCCGGGCGGATGCGCCTAGCCAGGGGTCGAGGAGGCCTGCCGCGGTGATCCACCATGGCTGGCCGACTTGAATCCCCCCGCGATGATAGCCGATCGGGTTGCCCACGCCTAGGCAAAAATCCTGGCGAAGTTCGACTGTTTTCTTACTTTGTTTGAACAGAATCTACTGGACAGGTCGGGCACGGCGGTCATCCCAGGGCCCCGCCGCCAGCTTCGGCCGTTCGGGTAACGTATCGATAACGCCGCAGCACTAACGATGCTGACAACGTCGATCGCGGCCACCGGACGGTGCGAGTGGCCGCGCCGGCGTGATCGTTGTGATCGCCGTCGCGATGATAATGATCAAGGCAAGACATAATTCCGGAGAATCACTCACCGGAGAACTCGTGGTTAAGGAGGCGCTCGGATGCCCAAGTCTGGTACGTCGGGCGCCCAGCGAGGTTCGCGACTGCGTTCCATGAGCCGCGACCTGGTGCTCCGCGAGCTGGCCACATCTAGGCCGATCAGCCAAGCCGAGGTGGTGCGGCGCACCGGGCTGTCGCGGACGACTGTCGCCTCGATCGTGACCGATCTGGCGGAGGAAGGCAGGCTGGCGTCGCAGGTGCGGTCGGCCACCGAGAGTGGCGCGGTCATCGCAAACGACCCCGCCGCCACAGACATTGGTGCAGACACTGGGACCAGCGCAGACACTGGGACCAGCGCAGACACTGGGACCAGCGCAGATATTGGGACCAGCGCAGATATTGGGACCAGTGCAGACGCCCTCGCCAAGGCGAAAAGCCGCCGACCCACGCGTGGGCGTCCACCGAAACTGCTGCAACTGGCGGGAGGGAAGGACACCGTTGTCGGGGTCGACTTCGGTCATTCCCACCTCGCAGTCGCGGTCGCCGACCTGGCCGGCACCGTGCTTGCTCACAACCAGGTCCCGCTGGACGTGCACGCCTCAGCCATCGAGGCGCTGGACCGCGCCAGCGACATGATCCGCGCGCAGCTGGCGGCCGCAGGCGTCGTCGAGCCCCCGGCTGCTGTCGTGGTGGGCGTTCCGGGCCCGGTCGACCTGCGCACCGGAACGATGCGGTCCGGCACCGTGCTACCTGGGTGGGAGAGCCTCAACCCGGCAGCAGAGCTATCCAGTCGGACCGGGCTGCCGGTGACTGCGGAGAATGACGCAAACCTTGGTGCGGTAGGCGAGCACCGTTACGGAATTGGGCGCGGCGTTGACGACCTGCTGTACGTCAAGGTGTCCAGCGGCATCGGCGCAGGCATGATCATCGACGGTCGGCTGTACCGGGGATCGCGGGGCACCGCTGGCGAGATCGGCCATGTGCAGGTGCGTGAGGACGGTCCACTGTGCCGGTGCGGCTCGCGCGGATGCCTGGAGACGGTCTCATCCGCCGACGCAGCCCTCGCGCTGCTGTCTCCAGCGCACGGCCGGTCGATGACGGTCGACGACCTGATGGGCCTGGCAGATCGAGGCGATCCTGGAACGGTCCGGCTGCTGACCGATATGGGCACCGCAATCGGTCGGGTGGTGGCCGCCGTGGCCGCCAATCTGGACCCCGCCCTGGTGATCGTCGGTGGAACGGTGACCGCAGACGGCCTGCTGGACGGCCTCTCGGCCGCCGTTCGCCGCTACACCCAGCCCTACGTCTCCGCCGAACTCACGGTGGTCCGTGGCGCGCTCGGCACCCGGGCCGGCCTGCTCGGCGCCGTGGCACTGGCCATCCAGTCCGTGGCTGTCCAGATTTAGGCAGGGGCCGTGGCTACGGCCGCGGCAGCAACCGGAGCGATCGCAGGATGCGGTCGAACAGTGGCAGGTCAGCGGCCTCGCGGGAGCGCGCCGTTGCCGCGTCCACCACATACATCCGGTAGGAGTCCGCCCACAGGTAGGCCTGCAGCTGGCTGACCCGCAGCCCGCTCGGGTCGTCCCGTCGGTAGCACACAGCGGTCACATCGACAAAGCTGGACAGTACGAAGTCCGACCGCTCGAGCTCGACGAAGCCCGGTACTGCAGAAGGCATCCGCGCCACTGCACCTTCGCGGAAGGCGGCGAACCAGGCCTCTCCTTGCTCCTGTGGAACTCCGGCCCTGATAGTGAAGGTGGGCCGGTGTCCGTCTGCCTCCGGGCCGATCATCCGGAGCATGCCCTCGGCTGGCTCCAGGTCCCAGCCGACGGGGGCCAGGATGGACAGCAGCAAGTCGGTGCTTGTCAGCGAAGCCAGCTCGACCGCACCGCCGCCGTCAGCGGACCTCTGCCGATCAGCTGTCATGACGTCACCGATGCCAGAGCGATGAACCGGCACGATTGGACTGCCTCCTGGAAAATCGGGCGATATCGATCCGCCTGCGCCCACGGAGCCATCCCGGCGATCGAGACCAGCGCTCCGCCGAACGCCACAGCAGCAAAGACCATCAGTAGATCCGAGGACAGCAACCCCTGCGCGGCCGTAGCGACCTCAGCACCGACCCCGGCTGGCAGCCCGCCCGGGAATCGCAGGACCGCGCTGGTCACCTGCTCGTCGTCGATCACGCAGCCGTGACGCTGCGCTGCCGACCCTGCCCTGGCCACCATCGCATCCAGCACGGCCGCGGTTGCTGCCGTCTGGCCACCGTCGTCGACCGTTCCGATGACGCGCACCGCCAACGTCGCGACCACGCTCTCGTCGTCATCGTCGTACGCGTCGTACGACGTCCCCGCGGCATCTGACGCGCCGGGAGTGAATCCGACCGGCAACTCCAGAGAAGTGCCCGTGGCATAGCTGAAGAAATGGATCCGATCCGGAAGCTGCATTCACCCTCCTTCAGTCGTCGGCCATCGCGACCACCTGCGCACTGCGCCACCTGAACTACGGCGCCATCTTGAACTAGAGCGTCGCCGGAACTACTGCGCCACCAGCCATGCAGCGGTCCCGATCCAATCAGCACCTACACAGTCAGCGACCCAGCTTCAGCACGGTGATGGTCCCACCCTCCACGGTCACCGACTTGATCCGCATCGACCCGAACGCCTCCATGATGGCCTGCTGGCAGAACCGATCCAAATCTGCCTGGTCGCCCGTTCCAGCCTTGGCCAGGCCCTTGTCCATAGCGGCTTGCAGATCCGACATGGTGGGCCTGCCCTTCGCGGTCTGTGCTGCGTACGCCTTCAACGGCCCGGCCAGCGCCTTGAGCGCCTTGGCCGAACTCGCCTTGCTGGTGTCCTTCGAGCGAAGCTCCATCAACCGGGTCATGTCGAAGGCCGGCCGGATGAGCCGCCCGTCCTTGTCCGCAGTTATCGAGACGACGCCGTCGAAGGCTTCGATGATCACCTGCACCAGGTACTCGCGCGCGTCGTCGAACTTCAGTTGCTCGCCGAAGCCCTTCATCGAATCGTCGACGACCTTTTGGATCTCCTGCAGCGTCGGCACACCGTGCGGATCTGAGCGGATCCCGCCCGCGTAAGTGGTGATCGGACCGCGGACCAGTCGACTGACCGTGTACCGCCGCTCGTTCGCCTCCCCCTCGCCGAGGAATTTGCCTTTGCCTGCCTTGTCGGTCGCGAACTTGTCCTTGACCGACTTCGTCTTGGTCTGCGACACAACCATCGTCACCACGCCGTCGGTTATCTCGATGTGGTTGATCATCGACGCCAGGCTATTCTGCGCCGCAGAAGTCAGCGCAATGTCGGCCTCGCCGATGTTGGCGGGCCCGACGCTCTTGACCACGCCGGTCACGATTTTCTGGATTCCTGCGGGTTTGACGCCGTTCTCGCCGGTTTTGGTTTTCTTCGCTGCGTAGGCAGACATTTCGGTCTTCGCGTCTTCGTACAGCTTGGATCGGCGCTGCGCGTCGGCATCAGCCAGGAACGCACCGTGCACCGTGGCCTGATCAGCGGCCTCGAACGGGTCGAGTATCTTTCCACCTGCGTAGCTGAACTTGACAATGGAGGACCCGAGGCCCCGGATCACCATGTCGGCGATCACCGAATCGGCGACCGACTGATCCTTGGCTGTAGTCAGCGATCCGGCGTTCTCGGTAATGATCTTGAGAACCTCATCCTTGGTGATCTTGCCCTTCTTGGACTTGGCCTGCCCGGCAGCGTAGGCGGCGCAGGCAGACTGGATCTTGGCCAGCGCGCCCACCCGGTCCATCGACGTCTTGACCTGTGCGGCAGAGTCGTCCGCCTGCGAGATCGCCTGCAGGTCGACCTTGGCGCTAGTGACCTTGCCCCCGGTGACGACAACGTGCTCCCAGAACCCCTTGTACGCGCTCTCCACCAACCCGGCGATAGCCGCGTCGGCCGCCTGTTGGTCGTTACCGTGGGCCGCGAGAACCTTCGGGGCGTGGGACTTGAGGATCTTGTTGATCGACGCGAAGTCCGGTGTGTGGCTACCCGCTTGGCCCTTCGGGCCACCGGCGCGTGACTGTGCGGCGCCCGCCTGCAAGGCAGCCTGCAGGTCGCCGGTGGCGGCGTCCTTGCCGAGTTGCTCACGAACCCCAGCTATCTCGCTTGCGCCCACCGAACCCCAGCCGACGATCTTCCCGCCGCGGATCACGATGTCCTTCAGCAACGGACCGAATGCTTCTCTGGCCGCCTTGTCGATGCCGAGGTCGGCCTCCACGTGAGTCAGCGCCGTACCGAGCTGACCGCGTCGCTGATCCAGAATGGTCTGCACCCGTGTCCTGTTCAGCCCGGTCTTGCCGGTGCCGTTCTGCTTCGCCGCCGCGTAGCTCCGGAAGTCGAAGATGTACGCGTCGTACGCCTGCTTCTCGACCTTCGCCGCCTCCTGCGCGTCGATGATCACATCCCGCGGGATGTACCCGGCGTCCTCGGTGATCGTGTTGGTGTAGTTGGTGTACTCCTCCCAGATCGTGGTGCAGATCGCGTCGCCCAGCGCATACAGATCGACGTCGAGTCCGACATCGACACCCCCGCCGATTCCCTTGACGGCTAGCGCACCGAAGTTGATCGACAACTTCCCGCCCTTGAGGACGAACTTGCCGGACACCTTTCCGCCGATGCCGGCCGCTGCGGTGACGGTTCCTTTCGCCGAGATGAGCGACTTGCCACGGAACTTCAGCGCCGCCTCGCCGGTAGCCGATGCCTTGACACCGGCGAACGCCTCCGCTTCGCCGCTCACCTCGACTCCGGTGAACGAGATGGCCACCTTACCGGCGGCCGACCCCCAGACACCCGCCTTGCCCTCGATGCTGGCCATCACCATCAGTTCGGCCGGCCCGAGTTTCAGTGTCGCGGTTCCTTCGGCCGAACCCCGGGCGCCGGCGAATCCGGATATCTTTCCCTCGGCGCCGATGCCATCCTTCAGGTTGGCGTAGACCTTTCCGGAGGCGCTGGCCTCGAACCCAGCGAACAACGACACCTTGCCGGTGGCAACGAATTCCAGCTTCCAGAGCCGGGCGAAGACCTCTGCTTCTGCGTCCAGGCCAACGCCACCCTTGGCGTAGGCGGACACGGCAGCCTCCAGCGCGGGGAACAGGCCGGTCTTGTCGACCTTGGCGTGCCCCTGCACCCCGGTGTCCAGACCGGCCATCGCGTCGTAAGACCCCTTGGCGCCGGTGCTGAGCTGGCCTCGCTCGTAGGTCGCCTCGCCCCCGCCCTTGCTGAACGCTCCCGTGCGCGCCCGCGCTGCGAATGCCGCCAACAGCTGCGCGTCCGAGGACTCTCGGATGACCTTGCCCCAGGCCTCGGCCCCGGCCAGGTTGTCGATCGAGGTGCTGGTCTTCTTGGTGCTCAGCCCGTTGCGGACGTCGGTGGAGGTTTCCCCCTTGTTCCAGGCCCCGACGACCCCCTTCTTGGTCGTCGTGGTGCGGCTGCCCTCCGAGCCGCCCTTGCGCGTCTGGTCCACGCTTTCGGTTTTCGTCTTTGTGCCGCTGAAGCTGCCGATGCCGGAGTCGAATCCGTTCGTCTCCGGCTCGGCCTTCTGCTGTGGCGCGCGGTGCCCGCCCATCACCACCGGACCATCCCGGCGAACAACACCGAAGGTGGACCGGCGAAGCGCGGAAAGATCGGCACCGCCAGCATGCAAGGCCGGCGGCGCCCCTCGCCCGGTGCTGCGCCGCAGCGCCGACATCATCGAATCGGCGGATCGATCGGCAGCGATCTCGGCCGGGTCGTCCGCCTTGCCGACGGTCAGCGCGCCACCGGTGGCGGTGTCCGCGCCGGATCGCTGAGCCGCGACGTGGCTGACCTCGTGGGCGATGAGTCGCTGCCCGTCCGGCGATCCCGGCCGGTAGGCGCCGGGCGCGAAGTAGACGTCTGAGCCGTGGGTAAATGCGGTGGCCTGGAGGGATTGGGAAATCTGCGCCGCTGCCGGGTCGGTGTGCATCCGCAGCGCGGACAAGTCCATGCCAACCTGCTCACCCAGTTGCGAGCTCAACGCGGACGGGAGGGATTCGCCGCCCCCCTTGCGCCGTTTCAGCGCGGTGGCAATCTGCTCATCGACCGCCGAGCCGCCGAGCACGTCGGTCCCTCCGCCGCTGCGCCGCAGTGGGGGGCCACCGGCGGCTGATCCCGGCACCGGCACCAGCCCGGGCTCCGGAAGACCGGTGGCCGCCTGCTCCCTCGCGTCGTTATCGAAAGTCTCCGGACGCCTACGGTCGGCATCCACACTTCGTGGCTCGCCGAGCTTCGCTCCCGCCATGGTGCCTCTTCTGTCGAGCACAGCTTCTGTTGAGGGCATCCGCGAGTTCCGTCGCGCACAACGGTTCATTCAATCGAGCCCGCTGGATCACCCAGGCCGAGCAACAACCCACAGTATTCACCCGATGCTAGTAGCTGTGCGAATCAATGAACAGGGGCATACGGATGATGCTGACACCCTACCGGGGGATTGGAGTCAACATAATGTGAGCCGAACCTGCGATCGCCCCCTCCGTCGTGTGCTGCCTCGCTGGCCGAGTCCTGCCTGCCAGCGTTGAAGGGTCAATCCGCAGGCCAGTCCGCCGACAGGTCGAGGCCGATCAGCGCGGACTGCGCAGCCCGATGATCCGGCGCGCCGTCTCGCTGGTAGAAGCCACAAACCGATGCCCAGTCAACAATCCGTCCTCGGCGCTGTCCCCGTTCGACCGCGCCGTCACTACCGGCAACGGCTACAGCGGCGCCTACTACCGCCAGCCCCCCATCCACAGCGCCGTGACCGGCTCGGGAGACGCCAACCCGTCGCCCGACGTGGCGTACGTCCGGCTCAACCCGGCCGGCTCCCCGCGCACTACCGCCACTATCGCCCAGCCGCGCCAAACTCACGCTCGCTTCGGACTGCCTGCGGCCCAGGCTCGCATCGATCAGCCGCCGTAGGACCAGTCGTTCTCCTTGATCCCAGGGAGCGCGCGGCTGGTGATCCGGCCCAGCGCCTCCCAGATCGTTGCGTAGTGCGCCGGCATCACGATGGCGCCCGCGTTCATCATGCTATTGGTGGCCTCCGCCCCCCCGACGGTCATCGTCGGCAGTTTATGGCCCGATCGGACAACCAATTCTCCCCACCCACCCTGGATATCGGCCCGGTCTCCGGTCGTCAGCGGGTTGATCTTCATCGCGCCGGCGACTTGCGCGTCGCCCTCCTTGCCGGTGGCGAGCAGTTGCTCCTTCTTGAGCTCGAACATCTGCGGGCCGTACCCGAAATACTCATCCGGATTGCCGAGCATGTGGCCGAACTCGTGGGCGAGGATCGAGTACGGGTCGCTTTCCTGGTAGGTCGCCGCCCACTTCTCGTCAGGGTGGATCGTCACATTGGTGGAACTCAGCACGTCGGAATGTTGATCGATCTCCGCCTGCGCCTTTTTATCGAAGTAGCCACCAGGCTTAGATCCGGTGGCATTGTCCTTCTTGTAGTCGGAATGAGTCTTCTTCTGGGTGGCCTTCAGCGCCGCGAGTTGCTCCTTTGCCGTCTCAACGCGGATGGGATAGTGCCCGTTCGCCGCAAGGACGGATCGCACATCTTCCGCGCGCTTCTTACCGTTGTCGAACATGCCCTTCTGGTGACGGGTCACGACGATCGGCAGCGGAGTGGCGCCCAACTCGGTCGTCTGCTTGAGTACCTTGACCAGAGTCGCCAGTGCGATGGCGTCGGCCGGCTTCATCTGATTCTTGTCGAATTCGATGACGCCCCAGCCGCGCGCATCGAGCGTCAGATTCGACGCGATGAACGATTGGATCCGCGCGGCGTCGTGCTTGGCGAGGCTGCAACGGGTATTGCGGTTGTCGTGCGGACGCTCCGGCGCATCGGGCTGCGAGAACACGCCCTTACCGAGCTGGGTCGGGTCGGAATACTGCTCCCGTCCGATGAAAGTATCCCCGGACTTCTTTTCCTGCACGGTGCACTCGAAATGCGCGCGCTCGCCCGGGCCGGCCGGTTCCACCTGGACCACGACGCGCGCCCGCAGCGATTCCATGCCGGACTTGGTGCACGCGAAATCGTGCTTGCCGCTCCACTTGGCACTGGCCTGCTGCTTGAAGTGCTCGATAAACGTGCTCTTTTCACCCTCGGACCAGGTCCCGGTGAAGTCGAACCTCGGCCGAACAGTGATGGCGAGGATCCCGGCGTCAGGGTCGTACTCCGCATCGAAGCGGCCGAGCTTAGAGGACGGGATATTGTCCAGCAGGGTCCGATGGGCCGGCGACGCCAAGTATTCCTTGAAGAGCGCGAGGCCATCGATGGGCTTGCGCCCTTCGCGATCACGGCCTCGGCGTCGCTGCTGACCCACCTGACCGCCTCCGCCCCGGACGGGGCGCTCGACGCGATCGTCGAGTGCGACGCCGCCATGACCTTCTTCTTGCAGGACGGGCGGGTCGTCAACACGTCGCAAGACGCCAGATTCGACGATCGTGCGCCGGATAGCCCCGGATGGCGACCTGCGAATAGCCGCCGCCCCAGTTGGTCCCTCGGCGTGCCCCGGCCCGGCGGGCGTCGCCGGGCTGCGGCGCAGCGCACTCATTGCGCCATCGGCCGCCCGATCAGCGGCGCGCTCAGCCGGGTCGTTAGCGGCTCCGACGGTCAGCGCACTCCCTGCCGCCCGGTCGGTGCCGGTGCGCTGGGCGACGGCATGCCCGACCTCGTGGGCGACAACCCTTCGCCCGCTGTCCGAGCCGGGCGAATAGGCGCCTGGAGCGAAGTAGATGTCACTTCCGTGGGTGAACGCGGTGGCCTGCAACGACCTCGCGATCGTTCCTGCCTCGGGGTCGGTGTGCACCCGCAGCGCCGAGAGGTCCTGACCGAAATGTCCACCCCAGCTACTGGCCAGATCATCCGGCAGTGGCCGGCCGCGGCCCTGCCTGCGGCGCAGCGCATCGACGACCCCGGGTGCCACAGCAGCGCCGGCCAGCGGGTCGGCCTCGGCTACCGAAGTGCGCCGCAGGCCACCGGATTGTCCGCCGTAGTGCGGTACCACCATGAGCGACGGGTCGGGCAGTTGTTCTTCCTGCCGCGCGGGCGGACGACGGTCGGGACCCTCGAAGGACCACGTCTCCTTCACGGCATGCCGCCTACCGATACCCATGTCGAATACCCTCTCGATCGTCAGGTCGCCGGAATGCTCAGATAGTCACAACGCACTGTGCGCCGGCCCGCGCAGCGTCGGCAATGAAGCGCTGCTCCCGGCCGGCGCGGCGGGCGCCGGCCCCGAACGAGTCATGATGCTAGTCCCGCGCAGATCCGATGTCGCGGCCAATCGGCCGATTCGATGGGTTCGAGCCCGCCACCATGACCACTGCCGCGCGGCTGCGCATGCAGCCCCACGCCGTCGCAGAGGTGGCGCCGGCGCCGCAGCACCGCTACTGCAGTCCGGCGGGCACCCGACGGCCGAGCTTGGTGTACTCGCGCACCGTCGCCGCCAGCACATGCCGCATGCCGAGCCCGGTGCCGGCGATCGCCGCGTCGTAGGTGGCGGCCAGCACGATATTGCGCAGGTCGCCACCGGCCAGTTCCACGGTGGCGGCCAGTCGGTCGCGATCGATCGGGTCGGCTGCGTCCTCGTCGCCCGCCCGCTGCAGCAACTGCTGCCACAGCCGGCGCCTGGTGGTCTGGTCCGGGTCGGGAAAATGGATGATGAAGTGCAGCCGACGGGCGAACGCGACGTCCAGATTCCCCTTCAAGTTTGTTGCCAGCACGGTGATTCCATCGAACTGCTCCATCCGCTGCAGCAAGTATGAGACCTCCTGGTTGGCGAACCGGTCGTGGGCGTCGCGCACCTCACTGCGCTTGCCGAACAGCGCATCCGCCTCGTCGAAGAACAGCACTACGTTGAGGTTCTCGGCGTCCGCGAAGATCCTCTCCAAGTTCTTCTCGGTCTCGCCGATGTACTTGTCGATCACGCCGGACAGGTCGACTTGCATCAACTCCAGCCCGACGGCATCGGCGATCACGTGAGCCGCCAGTGTCTTTCCGGTACCCGGGCTACCGGTGAACAATGCCGCGATACCGGAGCCCTTGCCACCCATCCCGTGGACCGCACCGCGGGACAGCACTGTGTCGCGCAGCCGAACCCAGTTCGCCAGCCGGTGCAGTGCAGCCGTGGGTTCGGCGGGAAGTTCGAGATCGTCGAAGCTCGTCGGGGCCGCGGCCGAACCGGTCCGCAGGCGCCCGCTACCGCCCAGCATCCGCACCGACTCGGCCAGCAACAGCGGGTCCGGTGGCCGGTCGAACACCGCCGACTGTGCAGCGACATGCCTTCCGGCGGCGATGATCTGGTCCGGCGTTAGCCGGTAACTCGCCAGCGCCCGGTCCGGTATCTGGGAGCCGTCGATGGTCTTGCGCCAGAGGGCGATGCGCTGCGCCGGGCTCAGCGGCGACGCTCGCACCACCACCGGAAGCACGCCGTGCCAGCCGGGATTCCACCTGCTGCTGCCCACCAGCACGACCGGCACCGGCGCATCGGCGAGCAGCCGCGCCACCCCGGCAGCTTCCTGCGTGCCGACCAGCTCCTGTCCGGAGGACAGCAGCAATCCGCTGGAGCGTAGCGCCGCCCAACGCACCGCTGCTCGCGCCGCGTCGGTCAACGCGACCCCGGCCGGGCGCAGGGCGAGATCCATCACTACGCACCGAATATCGGCCCTCGCGAAGGCGGTGCGCGCCACCGCGACCCCGGCCGCGCCCGGCGGATCCTCCACCCAGCAGAGCGGCGCTCCCGCCGCGAGCGCCGCGGTCAGCGGCGCCACCCCGTCAGCGCCGTCCAGATCCCCGGTGATGCCGACGTCCGCCGTCATCGCTCCCGCGATCGTGCCGGCCACCGGGTAACCCAGAATCGCGGCGATCACGTCCTCGAAGGCAGTCACCGCCCGGCCCAACGACCACGGCCCCTGACCGAGGTCAACCAGTTCCCACCGGCGCAGCGAAGCCGTCTCGGCCAACGCGGCACGACCGCGACCGGACAAGGTCGACACACCTGCCAGCTCCAGAGCGAGGGCAACGGTGGCCGGCCGGGGACCGGGCGCGCCCAGCAGTATCCCGTACGCCGTTGCCAGGTTCGGATCCAAATCCGGTGCTGCGGCCGCCACGAGCAGGTCGGTCGACACCGCGTCCAATCGGAACACCGAGGCCAGCCGCTCCACCGGGTCGTCGTCTGTGCCGGCCGTGTCGCCGGTCCCGTCCCCGGCATCGCGCAGGGCCGTCAGTTCGGGTTGCAGCGCCTGCCAGGCCGGCGATTGGGTCAGGCCTCTGCGGTCGGCTGCGGCTTCCACCGCGTCGATCACCGCCGACAACCCCGCCGGGATGACCGCGGGCGGTGACTCGCCATCCGACGTCCTTGGATTCACGGCCTCACCCTTCAGCCCGCTCACAGATTGGAGCCGACTCGAAGACGAGTTTCACTCATCTGCACGCAAATTCACCCATTCGCTACGCATAAGTTCGCTAACAAGCTCCATCGTGCGGAGCACGCCGACCTCTCTTGCCCGCTGAACCGCACAGGTCACGTGTCCATCACCTGTTCGGCTCTATTTCTGGGCCGATGGTCCTTCATGGCGATCACGGTACGCACGCCGGGCACCGCCGAAGGTACCGGTACGACCGATCGGGCGCTGGACGGACGAGTACTCACAGTGCCACAGTGAGCACCACCGGGCGACGCAGGAATCCAGCGTGGTCAGACACGCCTGCGCGAACGTCGAAGGGGCCCATCCGTGATCATCCCCACCATAGACAGCGGCCTCGAGTCGCTGGTGCGGGATGTGCTGCCGTTGCCGGCCAACCTCGGCGATGTGTCCTTCGATCCACCGTCCGGCACCTGGTCGGCGCAACTGAGCCGGATCACTGTCAACCTGTTCCTGTTCGGCGTAGGCCGATCGCCGCAGCCGCCTCGCCCGCAGGCCGATCGGATCGTGGACGGACGCCCGCAGCGCCGGCCGCAACTGCCGATGATTCAGCTGCACTACCTGATCTCGGCCTGGGCCGGCACCGTGCGCGACGAGCACCAGCTGATCGGCGACCTGCTCGGGTCGTTCCTGCTGACCCAGGTATTGCCGACCACATTCCTCCCGGAGACCCCGGCGACGCCCATCCAGCTCGCGGTGACGCCACATGACAACAACCGGGCGAAGGACGTCTGGTCGACTGTCGGCGGCAGCATCAAACCGTCCTTCGAGCTGATGGTGACCACCGCGGTCGACACTCTGGCGTTTGCGGACCTGGCTCCGGCCGTCGAGCGCATCAAGGGAATGACGAAGCAACTGCCCCGTCAAGGGGGTTGAGACGTGCGCGTCAGCTCTGAGACCGAACAGCTCGACCTGGCACCGGGCAGCCGGGCCGACCTCACCCTCAATGTCGTCAACACCGGGACGGTGATCGACGGCATCACGGCCCGCGTGGTCGGCATGCCGGAACGGAACGTGACCACCAGGCCACCGGTCCTACCGCTGTTCCCGGACGCCTCGGGACAGTTGGTGGTGACCCTCGGGCTGCCGGTGAGCTATCCCGCCGGCCGTCACCCGATGACCGTCGAAGTCCTCTCCCGGCAACCGGGAACCGCGCCCCAGTACGTCAATCTCGATCTCGTCGTACCGCAGGCGCCGGCGCTGGGATTGAACCCGCGACCCGAGGTGGTCCGCGCGCATCGGTCCGCCCGCTTCATCCTGACCGTCGCCAACCGTGGGAACATCCCGCTGGACGTCAGCTTGGCTGCCAACGACCCGCAGAAGACGATCGCCGTCCGCCTGCAGCCGGCCACCATGACGATCCCCGCAGGCGGTGCTGTCGAGACGGTGCTGTCCGTTCGCGGCCCGCGGATGGTGCTCGGGACCGAGACCGACCGCCAGATCACGCTGACCGGCACGGCCCGGACGGCAGGAACAGGTCTGCTGCGACCCCCCGCTGTGCCGTTGGCGCCCGAACCCTTGCGGACCGCGCCCGTACTGCCGGAGCTCGACGAGCCGGTCGACGACGTCGAGTCGGCGCCGGACGGTGACAAGCCGATCGTCGCGACCTGCATCATCACGCTGCGGCAGCGACCCTGGCTGACCCGTGGGCTGCTCACCGCGCTCATCCTGATCAGCATCGTCGCGCTCTGGGCTGCGGTATTCCTGTTCGGGCTGGCCAAGGTGTTCGCCGGCGACCCGCTGACCAAGTCCGCCCCCGCGTCGTTCTTCGCGCCACCGGTGACCGCAGCGGCCGGCAGCACGGCCACCGCGGGCGGTGCCGGCTCGGCGACCTCGGCGCCGTCCGGCGGCCAGGCAAGCGGCGCAGATGGCGGTACTGCGAACCCGCCGGCAGCCTTGCCGATCTCCGGCCCGGCACCCGCGGGCGCGCTGGCCAAGGACGGCACGCTCCCGCCGGGCCTCGGCGGCACCGTCACCGGAACCGTCACCGCCACCAGCGACAGCCAGCCGGTCGGCCGCATTCTGGTGGAGGCGCTGCGCCTCAAGGCCGACGGCTCGCTCGTCGCGGTCGCGTCGGCAGCAACCCAGACCGACGGCAGCTACGAGGTCGCCGGCCTGTTCCCAGGTGACTACCTGCTGCGCTTCTCTGCTACCGGGTTCAACACCGTGTACTACCCGGCGGCCGCGGGTGAGGCGGCTGCTACCAAGGTGCCGGTGACATCCGGCAAGGTGGCCGCGAACGCGAACGCGGTGATCACCGGCAAGGCCGCCACCATCAGCGGTTCCATCGATCCCGGCAACACCACCGTCGCGGTGGTCGCCACCATCACCGTGCGACCGCTGGACGGCACCGCCGTCGGCAAGGCGGTCGCCACCGTCACCACCAAACCCGACCTGTCCTACACGATCCCGAACATCCCGGCGCCAGGCACCTACCAGCTCAGTTTCACCGCGCCCGGATACCAGCCGACCAACGTCAGCACCCCGGTAGCCGCCGGAACCCAGCGCTACGAGGCCACGGTGACCCTGGGCAGTGCACTCGGCACCATTGCCGGCACCGTCACCGACGGCACCACGCCACTGGGCGGCGTCACCGTCAGCACCACGGTGAACGGCAAGACCGTCACCACCGGCACCCCGACCACCGGCGATGTCGGACACTTCGTGTTGAGCAACCTGCCGACACCGGCCACCTACGTCCTCACCTTCACCTCCGACAGCCACGGCCAGTTGACAGACGTCGTGGACCTGGGAGCGGGCCAGGCACAGAATGCTCTTGCGATCACGCTGGCCGGTGGCACCGGCACCATCGACGGCCGGCTGGTGGACGGCACCGGCGTTGGCCTCGGCGGGGCGACTGTCACCGTCGGCGGCGCCGCCAACCCGCCCACCACGACCACCCTGACCAGCGGCGCCGTCGGCACATTCCACCTCGCCGGGCTGCCGACGCCCGGC
>CAJDUM010000003.1_pt1 | contig 92066 bp, 78 predicted proteins | sample 7390781 | NCBI WGS metagenome assembly CAJDUM01 (sample SAMEA7055661, study PRJEB34461) | soil metagenome | biome: terrestrial ecosystem; feature: Peninsula; material: soil | place: Antarctica | collected 2016 | reverse complement strand
TCCGGTGGCTCGGCCCCGCAACCGCCTACGCGCTGGGATTGGCCCTCATCGCAGCGGTCTACATAGGCGTCAGCGTCGCAGACGGTATCGGTTTCAGCGTGGCCGACGGTCGACCCAAGGTCATCGCGGTGGAGAGCGGCATCGCCGCGGTATTCGTGATGACCGTTGCCTGGGCCGCGGCGCCTCATCGCCGTCGCCGCAACGGGAGCCACTTACGGGAACGCCGCAGGTCAGCGAGGTGTGTTGGGAGGGGCTGTCCGTTTGACCCGCCCGCGATCGATTGTCGGTTGGGTGCTTTCAGCGGGACGTCAGTTCGGGTTGGCTGGTGGTGGGGGAGTTGGGGTGATCTGTCTGCGTTCGCTGCGGACAGGGGGCAGGGTGCGACGGTGACAAGAACCGCTTCGCACGCCGGCCTGGGCGGTCGGTCCCACGGTCGGTTTCGGTCATCAGATCCTTCGAGTACGGTCGGGGAACTCGTCGGATGATCTCTGGCTGACGCGTCGATCTCTTTCGCGAAGTCAGACGCGACACACGCGAGGTAAGTATGGTGCCTGGAGGGCGACCCGCCGAGTGGCACGCCCGGGCTCGACGTCCCCGTTGGCCGCTGTGACGGAGCGAGCGGTACCAGGGTGCGTGAGTCCGCCGACTTGTCACGCTTGACGTCTGACCAGCGCAAACACTCCTTGGACCGTGGTGTCATATCGGTTGGGCGACGAGGCGCCGGAGTTTCGGCCGACGGTGCTGGACGCACTTCGGCAACCGATGGAGTCCGGTGCAGTGCTGCTGTCGCGAGCATCCGGGGCGGTACGGTATCCGGCTCGGTTCCAATTGGTGATCGCCGCGAACCCGTGTCCGTGCGCCGCGGCCCGGGATGTGGATTGCACTTGTCCACCGGGGGCGCGTCGCCGGTACCTGGCGCGGCTGTCGGGGCCGTTGCTGGACCGGATCGATATCCGGGTAGACGTGCCCGCGGTGGACCTGCCGGGCATGGGCGGCCTGACCGGAGAGGCGGAGCCGTCCGTGGTGATCGCCGCGCGGGTCGCGGCGGCCAGGGAGCGTGCGGCGTGGCGGTGGCGGGATCGGGGGTGGTCGTGCAATGCGGAGGTGCCGGGCCCGGTGCTGCGCAGGCTGTGGCGGCCGGCTGCGGGCCAGTCCTGGCTGCTGGATCGGGCGGTGGCGGCGGGTCGGTTGACCGGCCGTGGCTATGACCGGGTGCTGCGACTGGCATTGACCTGTGCGGATCTGGCCGGGCGTGACGTTCCGGAGGCGTTGGACGTGGCGACCGCGTTGGCATTGCGCTGCGGGGAAGGGGTGGCGGCGTGAATGAGTATGGGGAGGTGGTCAGGGCACGCGCGGGACTGCTGCGGTGCTGCGAGCCACCGGCACCGGCGGTGGCCGAGTTCGTCGCAGCGGTCGGTGCGGTGGCGGCTTGGTCGGCGATCGTGGAACGGCGGGCGCCGGCGACGGTGCGGGCAGTGACGGCGCCCCGGTTGCAGGATCTGGACCGGACAGCGTTGGAAGCCCTGGTGGACGCAGATCTGTGCGCGGCGGCCGCGGTGGGGGCGCGACTGGTCGGCCCGGAAGATCCTGCGTGGCCATCCGATGCGTTCGCGGGGCTGGAGTTGGTGGCGACCCGGGGCGGTGGCGCGCAGCCGTTGGGGTTGTACGTGCGGGGGAAGCAGTTGTGGGCGTCGGCGGCGGTGACGGTGATCGGGTCGCGGGCGGGGACGCCGTATGGGCTGCGGATTGCCGCGGAGTTGGGCGCCGCGCTGTCCGCGGCGGGATTCGCAGTGGTCTCCGGTGCGGCCTATGGGGTGGACACTGCCGCACATCGGGGAGCGCTGTACGGGGCGGACCGGCCGATTCGGCGGTCCGACGGTCAGGCGGCGGATCCCGGTGACCGCCCTGGTGCCGGCGCGAGGCCAGGTGCCGACGCTGGGCTTGGTGCTGCGCCTGCGGCGGGTGCGGGGCTCGGACAAGCGGGAGCTGTGAGCGTTGCGGTGCTGGCCTGCGGGATCGACCGTGCCTATCCGGCGGGCAACGCGGAGTTGCTGCGATCGATAGCCAGCACCGGTGCGGTGGTCAGCGAGTACCCGCCGGGGACTGCGCCGGCGCGGTATCGGTTCCTGGTTCGCAATCGGTTGATCGCAGCGTTGGGCGCGGCGACCGTGGTGGTCGAAGCGGGCCGCCGGTCCGGATCGTTGAACACCGCGAGTAGCGCAGAGGCACTGAGCCGCACCGTGATGGCCATTCCGGGCCCGGTGACATCTGCCCTATCGGTGGGATGTCATGAGTTGATCGCGCACCGGGGCGCGCTGTTGGTGACCGGCCCGCAGGATGTGCTGGAGGCCCTGGGGCCGTTGAGTGGGGTGGTGCCAGAGCCGGTCGGCGGCTTGCGGGCGACCGATGAGCTGGATTCGGTCACCGGTCGGGTCTACGAGGCATTGCCGGGCAGAGGCTGGCGGACCGTGGCCGAACTCGCGGTCGAGTCCGCGCTGCCCGGCACTACCGTGATGGCCGCTCTGGCCGAGTTGGACCTGCTGGGCATGGCCACCCGAGATGGCCCGACCTGGCGCCGCTGCGGCTGACCGACAGGCCAGATCAAGCGCGCGACCGACCGGTGACGGCTCCTGACACATCCGCGAAGACGCCTGACACATCGGCGAAGATCAGCCGCAAACACCCAGGAGGCTGCACCGGCACGCACTGGAACACCCCGCCAGCCGATGACGTGATCGGTCAGCTCGAAGCCTCGGCCTCCGCGGTGCCTTCATAGAGCCCAATCTGGTTACCCTCGGTGTCGGTGATCACCGCGAACCAGCTGGTGTCGGAGATCGGGGACTTGCCGGTCGTCACCCTGCCGCCCAGTTCGTCGACCGCGGCCAGCGCGTCGTCGATCGAGTCGACCTCGACGTAGCTGCGAGGCTGGGTCAATGAGGCGTCCCGATGGGCAATGCCACCGCCGCTGATCCGGTTCGGCGCCTGCCACATCGGGTAGCCCTCGTACCCGGGTACCTCGTTGATGCTCCAGCCGAACAGGCCGCTGTAGAACTCGCGGGCTCGCGAGATGTCGTCGGCGGGAATGTCGATGTGGGTAATGTCGCCGTGTGCCATGACCTCTCCTGACGTCGATCGGATCCGGCAGTGGGGGAGCGCACCGGACTGTGCGGCCAACGGTACGTGGCGCCGGTGACATCGCCAGCTGGATTCGAGTCTGCTGCCCTTTGGCTCTGCTCATCGGGCTTTTGCTGATCAACATCGACGAGCGCATGATCGCGGTCTCGCCGGTGGATGAGTGCGAGGTCCCGCCGGTGGTTGAGTGATTTGTCGTTGACGGTCAACCGAGTCCCAATCCGGCGCGCCGGACTTGACCACGGTCTGCCCGCCGCGCACCGTTGCCCCATGGCAGCCCGCCGCCGGACATCGCAGGACCTGCGATACGCCCTCGACCCGGAGTTGGAAGGTGCGCTGGGTCAATACAGCAGGCATCTCGTCGGCGAGCGCGGCCTGTCCCCGGCCAGCGTTCGCGGCTACGTCGCCGACGTCATCTCGCTACTTGACCACCTGCAGCGGTACGGACCGCCGGAGCTCACCGCTTTGGATCTTGCCGTGCTACGCAGTTGGCTGGCCCGGTTACGTAGCGCGGGCGCCGCGCGGTCCTCGCTGGCCCGGCGTGCCGCCGCTGCCCGCTCGTTCACCGGTTGGTGCGTGCGCACCGGCCGATTGCCCAGCGACCCGGCAGCCAGGCTCGGATCGCCTGCGGCGCATCGCCACCTGCCGGCGGTGCTTCGCGTCGATCAGGCCACCGCAATGTTGACACCGACGCGGCCACTTGGTCAGCCGCACGCGGATGGGTCCCCGCCCGACACTGCCGACATCGCCATGATGCTCCGTGACCAGGCTGTTCTGGAGTTGCTGTATGCCTCTGCGGTCCGAGTCTCCGAGCTCACCGGGTTGAATCTCGGCGACGTCGACCGGCGGCGGCGGGTGCTGCGGGTGTTCGGCAAGGGTGGCAAGGAGCGGACGGTGCCGTACGGGGCACCGGCTGATGCCGCCGTTGGCGCCTGGCTGACCGACGGTAGGGCAACTCTGGCGTCGGCCGATTCGCCACCGGCGCTGTTCCTGGGACGCCGGGGTGGCCGGATGGATCCGCGGGCGGTTCGTTCGTTGGTGCATGCCGCGGTGGCCCGCGTGCCCGGGGCGCCGGATATCGCACCGCACGGGCTTCGGCACACGGCGGCGACCCACCTTCTGGAGGGTGGCGCCGATCTGCGCGCGGTACAGGAACTGCTCGGTCACGCCAGCCTGGGCACCACGCAGATCTACACCCATGTCTCCGCTGATCGGTTGAAGGCCGTGTACCGGCAGGCACATCCCCGCGCGTGAACCGGTGAACCGGGGGCGGCGCCCAGGCGCGGTCCAGACCATCGTGGATGGGTTGCCGACCGGCAAGCGGCGTGGAAGCCAGCCCTCCGGCCCACGCTGCCCGGCCGATCAGCCATCCCACGGCAGCAGTCGGACCCGCCATGCCCCGCGCAGCGACATCGGATCCAGGTAGCTGCCATCCGGCAGACGAGCACCCCAGTGCAAACAGATTGCGGGTGCGCAAGACGGGTGTCCAGCCGTCAGGACGCCCAACACCTGCCCGGCGCTTACCTGGTCGGCCGCTCCGACCACAGCCGTCACCGGCTCGTAGGTGGTGCGAAGGCCGCCGTCGTGCAGGACCGACACCACGCCGCGGCCGGCCAGGACACCCGCGAAAACGACGGTGCCGTCCGCTGCCGCATGTACTGTCGTCCCCTGCGGGGCGGCCAGATCGACGCCTCGGTGCCCGACTCCGTAGCGGCTCGACGGTGCTCGGAACGGCGTCAGGACCATCGGGGGCGAATCGACCGGTAGCAGGAAGGAACTGGCAGACGCCGTCGGGGCTGCTGGACCGGCGGGGAGATCGTGCGTGGGATCAGTGCGGCCGACGGCCATTGCGGACGGCCCGCTGATGCTGGCCAGTGCCAGCACCAGAGCCACGGTCAACAATGACAGTGATCTCCGCCGGGCTGACCGCCGATGGAGCAGCGTGCGAAATGTCATCCCCTGATGGTGGCCGATGACCGCAACCTGACCGTTTCGCGGCGGCCAGCGGTGGACTGCCGGTGCCAGTGGGGACAACCGATTGGGCCTTCGGGGCGCCCGTCGCGTACGCTGATCATGCGGTCCGTCCTGGACGGTCCGACTTCGCACGCCCTGTTTCCGGACCGGCCTCCGCAGGTGGCCACACCGGCCGACGCTCATCGAGGTCCCGTGCCCTTCTTCGGAGGGGGCGGGCGGTGCGCGTCGAGGGCGTCAGGGCTTCCGGCCACCGGTCGGCGGCGACAACCGAAACTGCGCCTGATCGGCGGGTCCCACAACGGGCCGCCGGGCGGCGCCTGCACCAAGGAAGGACGACAGAACCCATCATGGCCGTCGTCACCATGCGCCAGCTGCTCGATGCCGGCGTTCACTTCGGGCACCAGACCCGGCGGTGGAACCCGAAGATGAAGCGGTTCATCCTCACCGAGCGCAACGGCATCTACATCATCGACTTGCAGCAGACCCTGACTTACATCGACCGCGCCTTTGAGTTCGTCAAGGAAACCGTCGCCCACGGCGGCACGATCTTGTTCGTCGGCACCAAGCGGCAGGCTCAGGAGGCGATCGCCGAGCAGGCGACTCGTGTCTCGATGCCGTACGTCAACCAGCGCTGGCTGGGTGGCATGCTGACCAACTTCACCACCGTGCACAAGCGGTTGCAGCGGCTGAAGGACCTCGAGGCGATGGAGGCCTCCGGCGAGTTCGCCGGCCGTACCAAGAAGGAAGTCCTGCTGATGACCAGGGAGAAGGACAAGTTGGCCAAGTCCCTCGGCGGAATCAGGGATATGGCCAGGGTGCCGTCGGCGGTGTGGGTGGTCGACACCAAGAAGGAACATATTGCCGTGGGCGAGGCCCGCAAGCTGAACATTCCGGTAGTAGCGGTGCTGGACACCAACTGCGACCCGGACGAGGTCGACTACCCGCTGCCCGGCAACGACGACGCCATCCGCTCCGCCGGGCTGCTGACCAAGGTCATCGCGGAGGCAGTCGCCGAAGGCCTGCTGGCTCGCTCCGGAGGGGCTGCGGTAGCGGGGGGCGAGGAGCCGCTGGCCGAGTGGGAGCGTGAGTTGCTCGCGTCCGGCGCGGCGGCCGAGGACGTGCCTGCGGTTCCGGCCGATCCAAGTGGCGAGGCCCTACTCGAAGCCGTCTCCGACACTGAAACCGGCACCGAAGCAGGCACCGACACTGAAGCCGTCTCCGACACTGAAACCGACACCGACACCTCCGATGCTCCTGCGCAGGCGGACCTCGCCGCGCAGGACAGCGCCTGACCAGAGTTGCGCGCTCCGCACGAAGCGCGAGGACCGAGCACGGGATGTTCGGGTCACCCGGCGGATCCGCCTGCGACCCGGTCGGGCACGACAGGTGCGCGGTAGGTAACTGGTACATACACAGCGAATGAATGAACAGTGACGAGTAGACAAGGATCACGCCTGACATGGCGAACTTCAGCGCTGCAGATGTGAAGAAGCTCAGGGACCTCACCGGCGCCGGAATGATGGACTGCAAGAAGGCGCTCGACGAGACCGACGGTGATATCGAGAAGGCCAAGGAAGTACTGCGGATCAAAGGTGCCAAGGACATCGGCAAACGCGCCGAGCGGAACACCGCCGAGGGCATGGTTGCCAGCAGCGGGGACGCCCTGATCGAGCTGAACTCCGAGACCGACTTCGTGGCCAAGAACTCCGAGTTCCAGGTGCTCGCGGCGAAGGTTGCGGATGCGGCTGCGGGCAGTGATGGCACAGTGGACGGGGTGCTCGCGGTCGCACTGGACGGCGGGACCGTCGCCGATGCGATCAACGCGCTGTCCGCCAAGATCGGCGAGAAATTGGTGCTCAACCGAGTAGCCAAACTGCCCGCGCCGACGATCGTCTACCTGCACCGGCGATCCGCCGACCTGCCGCCGGCCATCGGCGTGCTGGTTGCGTACTCCGGCTCCGGGGACGGCGCGGGTGAGGTGGCCAAGGGTGTGGCGATGCAGATCGCCTCGCTGCGGGCTCGCTACGTCACCCGCGGGGATGTGCCAGCCGAGGTGGTGGAGTCCGAGCGGCGGATCGCGGAGGCTATCGTCCGCGAGGAGGGCAAGCCAGAGGCCGCGCTCGCCAAGATCGTCGAGGGCCGGGTGAACGGGTTCTTCAAGGACACCGTGCTCACCGAGCAGTCCTCGGTACTGGAGTCCAAGAAGACGGTCGCCGCGGTCCTCGCCGAGGCCGGCGTGTCCGTGACTGCGTTCGCCCGATTCGAGGTTGGCACCGCCTGACACCTCCGGTCGCCGGCGCTGGGAACGGCCGGCGATCGGAGCACCGACGCGGAGTTGTCCGCCGGATGCCGCTCGGGCGGTCGATGTGAAGGACGCGGAGGAGCAGATGACCGAGCCGGACACCGCCGACGGTCGGCGGCGATTCAGCCGAGTGATTCTCAAACTCGGTGGCGAGATGTTCGGCGGCGGCGGAGTCGGCGTCGACCCCGACGTGGTCTCTACCGTCGCGCGACAGATCGCCGAGGTGGTCAGGAGCGGGGTACAGGTCGCCGTCGTGATCGGCGGCGGCAACTTCTTCCGCGGCGCCCAGTTGCAGCAGCGCGGCATGGACCGAGCGCGCGCGGACTACATGGGAATGCTCGGAACGGTGATGAACTGCTTGGCCCTGCAGGACTTCTTGGAGCGCGAGCAGCACCTGGACACCAGGGTGCAGACCGCGATCACCATGGGCCAGGTGGCGGAGCCCTACATTCCCAGGCGCGCCGTGCGGCATCTGGAAAAGGGCCGGGTGGTGATCTTCGGCGCCGGCGTCGGGATGCCGTACTTCTCCACGGACACGACTGCCGCCCAGCGCGCCCTGGAGATCGACGCGCAGGTGGTGCTGATGGCCAAGGCAGTGGACGGAGTTTTCGACGCCGACCCGCGCCGGGTGCCCAATGCGACAATGTTCACCGAGATCACCCATCGCGAGGTGCTGGAGCGCGGCCTTCAGGTGGCCGACACCACCGCGTTCAGCCTGTGCATGGACAACAAGATGCCGATCATCGTGTTCAACTTGCTGACGGAGGGCAACATCGCCAGGGCCACCCGCGGCGACGCGGTCGGCACGCTGGTCACCACCCCGGCCTGAGACCTGGCCGACCGCTCGGAGGCGGCCAACACCGGACGATCGCCGACCAAGGAACCCGGAGGCACAATGATCGACGAAACACTCTTCGACGCCGAGGAGAAGATGGAGAAGGCGGTCTCCGTCGTCAAGGAGGATCTCGCAACTCTTCGAACCGGCCGAGCGGCGCCCAGCATGTTCGCGCGTATCATGATCGACTACTACGGAGCGCCCACACCGCTGCCGCAGATGGCCACCATCGCGGTGCCGGAACCCCGGATGGCCATCGTCAAACCCTATGACGCCAGCCAACTTCACGCGGTGGAGAAGGCGATCCGCGATTCCGACCTCGGAGTGAACCCCAGCACCGACGGCATCGTGCTGCGGATCGTATTCCCGCAGCTGACCGAGGAACGACGGCGGGATCTGGGCAAGACCGCCAGATCCAGGGGTGAGGATGCCAAGGTCGCCATCCGCAATGTGCGGCGCAAGGCCAAGGAGGAGCTGGACCGGATGGCCAAGGACGGCGACGCCGGCGAGGACGACGTGGCGCGTGCGGAGAAGGAACTGCAGGCCATCACCGACCGGTACACCGGGCAGGTCGACGAGCTGGTGCGGCACAAGGAAGCCGAGTTGCTCGAAATCTGATGGAGAGCGTGCCGCCGGGGGACCCGGCCACCCCGCCCGGGTCGCTGGGGTTCCCGGAGAAGGCCGCGTCACCGTCCGGATCTCGGGCCCGCTCCCGGGCTGGCCGCAACCTGCCAGTGGCAATAGGAGTCGGCCTCGGGCTCGGCGCCGTCATCGTTGCCTGCCTGCTGTTGGTTCGGCCCGGTTTCGTCGGAATCGTCGCGCTGGCTGTGGCCGGCGGTGTGTGGGAGATGCGCGGCACGTGCAAGCGCGAGGCAGGGATCAACCTGGTGTGGGTCCCGCTCGGCGCCGGAGTGGTCGCCACCGTGGTGCTCACCTGGTGGTACGGGCATCAAGCGCAGGTGATCGCGATGGCCTTGACGTGCCTGGTGATCCTGGTGTGGCGGTTCGCCGGAGGCAGTACCGGCTACCTCAGGGACGTCGCCACCTCCATGTTCCTGGCCTGCTATCTGGGATTGTTCGCGTCGTTCGCGACATTGATGGTCCATCCGACAGACGGGGCACAGCGGATCCTGACCTTCATGATCGTGGTGGCGTGCTCGGACACCGGCGGATACGCGGCGGGCGCGCTACTGGGCAAGCATCCGATGGCGCCGACCATCTCGCCGAAGAAATCCTGGGAGGGCTTCGGCGGCTCTGTCCTGCTGGCGATGATCGGTGGCGCGCTGTCCGTGTGGTTGATGCTGCACCACCCATGGTGGCAGGGTGCAGTGCTGGGCGTGGCAATCGCCATCGTGGCGACCTGCGGCGACTTGGCGGAGTCGCTGATGAAGCGGGATCTCGGGGTGAAGGACATGGGCTCGCTCCTCCCGGGTCACGGGGGGCTGATGGACCGGCTTGACTCGCTGCTCCCGTCTGCTGTGGTGTGCTGGATGTTGCTGGCAGTGTTCGTTCCCGTGTAGTTCGGCGGCCGACCCAGCAGTGGTGAATCAGGGGACACGCACCCAGTAGTTGAGTCCGTTGGCAGCCCGACGGCAGGCGTAGTGCTTCCCATCGACTCCGATGCCGGTCATCGTCTGGCTCACGCAGCCGCCGGCATCGGTCACCGCCCGCCAGCGAAGGCTCTGGTCGCCTTGATCGTGCTGGCAGTACACGGTGACCCCAGCTGCAGTCGAGGATCTGGCGCCGAACGGAGCGCAGGGAGCGTTCGGCACGTCAGACCCGGGCGCGGCGGGGCCAGGGCTGCTCGGAGCGGCGTTCGTCGATGGTGTTGCAGGTGCAGGACTCGTTGCAGCACTACTGCTCAGCGGTGCGGTCACAAAGCTGGTCTTCCCGCCCCGGGGAGTGGTGGATGCTGGATCGATCGAGGTGGTGCTAGGCGCGGCTCCGGGCGTCACGGCTCCGGAGGTCGCCGTTGGCGAGCTGCCGACCCGGGTGTGATCCGATCCTGCGCCAGGCACCCGACGGACCGGTGCCGAACTCGGATCGGCGGACCCCGGGTGTGCCGGCTGCCCGGCGTTCGTCCGCGCTGGGCTCGACTGCAGCGGGCTCGACTGCAGCGGGCTTGTCTGCAGCGGGCTCGACTGGAGTGCGGCGGCCGATTGCGGTGTGGTCACGTCGGTGGCGCGGACCGACCGGCTGGTGTGGACGACCAGGCCAACCAGAACTCCGATGGTGATGCTGAGCACCACAGCGGCGAGCACGACGGCTAACCGGTGACCCATCCGCACCTCCTCAGGCCGCCGCTCGGACCCTCCCGGCCGACCGGTTGTCTCTGGGGCAGCGTAGGCCGATCAGGTCGGCGTTTTGGGGACATCGGAGTTTGCGTCGGGACCGCAGCCTGCCGGGCGGCAATGATCGTCGTCCGGCACCGTTACCGGGGGCGTTGCCCGGAGCCGGACGCCTCGGCTTTTGCCGGCGCCCGCGGTGAAGCGCTCCGTGCCGCGCCCGCCCGCTCCTCGGCTGCCGGGTCGGCTGCGTCGCGTGTGGCTGTGGAACCGCCCCCGCCGACGGCGTCAGCCTTCGCGGACTGGTCGGCATTCAATCCGGGCGCGCTGCGCGCGACCGGATTCTCGTCCTTGCTCGAGCCAGTGCTGTCAGTGCTGTCAGTGGTGTCAGTGCTGCTAGTGGTGTCGGCGGACCTGCCGGCGTCGTCGGTGGGTGGCGTCGGCCAGACCGGCGGGTGCGGGTCGAAACCATCCGGAAGGGTCGGTCGGTCGGCCGGGTCCACCGGGAAGTGCTCCGGCAGTGGCCGTCCGGCCTCGGCCTCCGTTGGAGCGACGGTGGCCGGGGCGGATTGGACCAAACCGCGTACCTGGTCCAGGTGCGAGCCGAGCGCCGACAACTGTTCGATCAATGTGGCGCGCAGGTCGGTCAGTTCCCGGACTGCCCGATCGGCGTCAACGACTCGTTGGTTGGACTGCGCCGCCGCTCGGGTCACGACGGTCTCCGCATGGGCCGTTGCCCGGGCGACCAGGTCTTCGGCCTTGGTGGACGCGTCAGCAGCCAGCGCGCGAGCTCGCTCCTGCGATTCCTGCTCCCGCTCGGCGATCTGCTGATGCGCCTGCGCCCGCCGGGCATTGGTGGCCAGGGTGAAGTCCTCCTCCAGCTGCTGGCGGCGCCCGGCCGACTCGGCGTCCAGCCGGTCCCGCTCGTTCTGTGAGTCCGCGGACAGCTGCTGTGCTGTGGCAGTGGCGTCGGCAATCAGATGCTGGGCCCGCTCGCCGGCCGTTCGGGTCAGTTCGTCCGCCGCGCGGTTCGCCCGCTCGGTGCTCGATGCGGCCTGCGCCGTCGCCTCACCGATGAGTTCGTGGATCTGATCGGCCAGATGCTTCCTGGCGTTGTCACGTTCGGTGTCGAAGGCGGTGCGGGCCTCATCCAATTCGGCCTGATGGCGGGTAGCCGATTCGGTCAACTCACGGGTCTCGGCCTCGACCCTGGCATGGAGTTCAGCGGTCTCCCGGTCGGCGCGCTCGCGCAACTCGCTGGTCTCGACCTCGGCCGTGGCCCGGATGTCGGCGGCCTCCTCCTCGGCGATCCGAATCATCCGTTGCATGCGGTCGGACACGCCCGTCATCGACATCGGTTCCAAGGCGATGCGGTCCAGCTGCGCTCGCAAGGTATCCGCCTCGGCCTGGGCCACGGAGAGTTGCGCGGTCAGCTCGGCCAGCCGTTGCGCGGTTGCGTCACGGTTGGCCGTGGCAATGCGCAGGTCGTACTCCAACTTCTCCAGGTGTGCGCTCACCTGGTCGGGGGCGTAGCCGCGGCGCACGATCTCGAACGGGACCTGCGGGGGGAGCCATTCGCTGGACGTCATTCCTCTATGGTCCCATCAGTCGCCTCGGCCGACGCGGACGTCGTAGGGCGCGCCGGTTCGACCAGCTCCACCAGCACGCCGCCGGCGTCCTTGGGGTGGACGAAGTTGATTCGTGAGCCGGCGGTACCGCGCCGGGGCTGGTCGTACAGCACGCGCAGCCCCGCGGCGCGCAGCGCGTCGGTCGCCTGCGCGACGTCGGCTACTCGAAAGGCCAACTGCTGCAGTCCAGGGCCGCTGCGCTCCAGGAACGTCGCGATGGTGCTGCTCGCCGATGCTGGTGCGAGCAGCTGGATCTGGGCGCCTGAGTCGAAGGCAATCATCGCCTCGTCGACACCCTGCGCCTCGTTGCGCTCGCGGTGAACCAGCCTGCCGCCGAGCGTCCCGGTATGGAACGCAATGGCCTGGTCAAGGTCGGGGACTGCGATGCCGACGTGGTCGATCGCGAGGACCTGTAAACCGGGAACGTCACGCATGTGCACACCGTAGCGCCCAGCCGCAGTGGCGGACCGTTGCGCTAAGTTCGGGGCATGGGAACAACGGTTTTGGTTGCGGGATCGCGCACACCGATGGGGCGATTGTCCGGCGCTCTGGGTACGGTCAGTGCCACCGATCTGGGCGGCACCGCGATTCGCGGGGCGCTACGCCGGGCAGGGGTCGACCCTGGTGAGGTCGACTACGTGATCATGGGCCAGGTGTTGCAGGCAGGTTGTGGTCAGATCACCGCCAGGCAGGCCGCGGTGGCCGGCGGGATCGCGATGGGCGTTCCGGCGCTGACCATTAACAAGGTCTGCCTGTCCGGGCTGGATGCCATCGCGCTGGCCGACCAGCTGATCCGGGTGGGAGAGTTCCGCACGGTAGTGGCGGGGGGTATGGAGTCGATGACGTTGGCCCCGCACCTGCTACCGCGGTCCCGGGCCGGTTTCAAATACGGCGACGTGACGTTGGTGGACCACATGGCGCTGGATGGGCTGTGGGATGCGTTCACCGACGTCGCGATGGGGGAGTTGACGGAACAGGCCAACTCGCCGGAGATCACCAGAGCCGAACAGGACGCGTTCGCCGCCAGGTCCCACCAACGGGCCGCCGCGGCGGCTGCCGGCGGCATCTTCGCGCAGGAGATTGAACCGGTGCGGGTCGTCGGCCGGAAGGGCACGGTGACCGTCGATTCCGATGAGGGCATCCGGCCGGACACCACTGTGCAGACGTTGGCGACGCTTCGACCGGCGTTCCGTCCGGACGGCACGATCACCGCCGGGTCCGCATCGCAGATTTCCGATGGAGCCGCGGCCGTGGTGGTGATGGACCGTGCGCTGGCCGAAGAGCGCGGGCTGAGTTGGATCGCCGAGATCGGTGCGCACGGCGTGGTTGCCGGCCCGGACTCCTCGCTGCAGCTGCAGCCCGCCAACGCGATCAGGGCAGCCTGTGCCAAGGCCGGGATCTCGCCGGCCGACCTCGACCTGGTCGAGATCAATGAGGCATTCGCAGCGGTCGGCATCGCCTCCGCGCGGGAGCTCGGGATCAGCGAAGACATCGTGAACGTCAACGGCGGGGCAATCGCCCTCGGGCACCCGATCGGGATGTCCGGTGCCAGGCTGGTGCTGCACTTGGCGCTTGAGCTCGGCAGGCGCGGTGGGGGCGTCGGCGCTGCTGCGTTGTGCGGCGGCGGCGGTCAGGGCGATGCGCTGCTGCTGACGGTCCCAGGCCGCTGACCGGCGTGGCGGCAGGCGATCCCGCTCCGCTGTCGGCGGAGCCGGCGGGGCTGCCGGCGGAGGAGTCGGCGGAGCCGGCGGGCCCAGCGGATGGGCCCGCCTGGCGGCGGGATGTGCCCGGTCTTGTCCAGGCGGCGCTGGAACGGTCCGCCAGGTCGATCAGAGCCACCGCCCGGTTGCTGACGCTCGTCGAGTCCGGTGGCGGGCCCGCCGCAGCGGTTGCTGCCTTGTTGTCCGGCCGGCCCAGGCCGGCGGCAATCGTCGGGATCACCGGCGCCCCCGGGGCCGGCAAGTCCACCCTCACCGGTGAGCTGATCCGGTTGCTGCGCGAGCGGGGGCGCACAGTTGCGGTCCTGGCCGTCGACCCGTCCAGCCCGTTCAGCGGCGGCGCGTTGCTCGGCGATCGGGTACGGATGGCCGACCACGCGGTCGACCCCGGCGTGTTCATCAGGTCGATGGCCTCCCGTGGCCATCTCGGTGGGCTCGCGGCTGCCACTCCGGCGGCAGCGGACCTGCTGGCCGCACTCGGCTTCGACACGGTGCTGATCGAGACGGTAGGCGTCGGGCAGAGCGAGGTCGACGTGATGCGGCTGGCCGACACGGTGGCGGTGGTGCTGGCGCCGGGGATGGGCGACGGGGTGCAGGCGGCCAAGGCCGGGATCCTGGAGATCGCCGACGTGCTGGTGGTGAACAAGGCCGATCATGAGGGGACCGCGTCCACCGTCAGGGATCTGCGGGGCATGGTGGCGTTGGGCCGCGGCGGGGTTGCCGAGCCGGGGTCCTGGCGGATTCCGGTGCTCAGCACGGTCGCGGTCCGGGGCACCGGGGTGGTCGAGTTGCTGGCGGAGCTCGACCGGCACTGCGAGCACATCGCCGACACTGGCGAACTTGTCGAGCGTCGCCGTCGACGCGCTGCTACGGCAGTTTCCGCGGTAGTTCTGGAGCGGATCAGCTCCTTGCTGGGCGGTCCGGGCGGCGCCGAGTTGTTGAGCCGGGCTGGAGCCGAGGTAGCGGCCGGCCACACCGACGCCTATCGGGCTGCCGATGACGTGATCGAATGGTTGCGCGCGGGCCCGGGATGATTCCGCCCGGATGAACTGCCCGAATGGGCAAATCGGAATAGGCGGCTCAGTCGGGTGAGCAGTTGAGTGATGAGTCGAGTGAGGCGTAGTCGGCTAGCGCCGCGTGACGTTCATCGGCATGGTCGACCATGCGGTCGGGGTAGCGCGACGGTGGGCCGTCCGGCAGCAGCCATGGCTGGTGGATGTGCGCTGGGCTCAGCCCTGCGAGTTCTGGGACCCAGCGGGTGATGTAGCGCCCGTCGGGGTCGAACTTTCGCCCCTGGGTGACCGGGTTGAAGACCCGGAAGAACGGGGCAGCATCGGTTCCGGTGCCCGCGGTCCACTGCCAGCCGTGCTGGTTACTGGCCAGATCACCGTCGATCAAGTGCACCATGAAGTGCCTGGCACCGCGTACCCAATCGATGTGCAGGTCCTTGACCAGGAAGGAGGCGGTGATCATTCGCAACCGGTTGTGCATCCAGCCCTGGCCCAGCAGTTGTCGCATGCCCGCGTCCACGATCGGATAGCCGGTTCGTCCCTGAGCCCAGGCATCGAACATCGCATCGGCGGCCGGGCCGGTGCGCCAGGGAAAGAGCGTCATGCGCGGCAAGAACGGTCGGCGCGCGGTGTCCGGCCAGAAGTGCAGGACCGCCGCGTAGAACTCGCGCCACGCCAGCTGTCGTTGGAAGGCGTGTTCGTCCGATCCGAGATCGGCCAGCAGGGTTCGGGGGTGGATGGAGCCGAATTTCAGGTACGGCGACAGGTGCGAGGTGTGGTCACGATCAGGGCGGTCGCGGTCGGCGACATAGTCTGCGAGATGCTCAGCCCGGAAACGTTCCCAGGCCAGCAAGGCGGCGGCTTCCCCCGCGGCCGGAAGGCCGACGGTATGCGGCGGGTCCGCGGGGATGGACTCCGATTCGATGACCTTGAACGACGCGCCTGGTATCGTCGCAGCCGGGCGTGGCCAGCCGTGTTCGGTCCAGGCGCGGTAGAAGGGTGTGAACACCCGGTACGGACTGCCCGCCATGTTTCGGATCCTCCCTGGCGTGACCGCGTAGGGAGAGCCGGTGCGCACCAAGGGGATGTCTCCGAGTGCGGCCTGCACCCGCACGTCCCTGGCGGCGCCGTACGGTGCGGTCTCGGCGCTGATGTGCACCGACTCGGCGGCCGTCTCCCGCACCACAGCTGGTACCTCCACTTCGGGCCTGCCGAGCCGGATCGCCAGCGCTCCGCCCCGTTCGCGCAGTGCCTCGTCCAGCGACTGCAGGGTTCGGTACAGGTAGCTCAGCCGCGGGCCACCCGCCGGGCCGCTCAGGCGGGGATCGAGCACGAACAGTGCGACCACCGGGCCGTGCGCTGCGGCGGCGGCCAGCGCCGGTTGGTCGGTCAGCCGGAGGTCCCGGCGGAACCACATGACGGCCGTTCGAGAACCGGTCATCGGGTGCCGTCGGTGATCGGCTGTCCCTGCAAGGCCCGGCCCCCATCCCTTTCGGCGGCGTACTCCCTTGCCGGCTCACCGTTCGACTCCGCCGCGCCGGGGCGTGGTCCCTTGCTGGTGCCACCGAGCAAGCGGCTGGCGATCAGGCCGATGACGAGGAATCCGGCTGCAGTGAACGCGGTGTGGCGAGTCGCGTCGGTGCAGTCGTCCCGCGCCTGCGCGGCGCCGCCTGCGGTGGCTGGGCTTTTGGCCAGACCAGGGATGGCGGCGCCCGCGCTGCTGGCGACGGCCATGGTCAACTCGGCACGCTGATCGGCAGACATCTCCGGCGTCCCGGCCAGCCGATCGCCCAGCAGCCCGCCGAGGCCGGCGAACAGCACAGTGCCGAGGATGGCGATGTCGAGGGCAGAGCCGATCTGCCTGCTGGTGCTCTGGGTGCCCCATCCTTGGCCGCTCTGCGCGACCGGAACTTCGGCCAATACAACGGCAGTGCGAACAACAGCCCGATCAGGTCTGCCCCGCTGCTGCGCTCGCGCTCACCTGACTCGCGGACCCACAGCATGGTGCCGACCAGCACGACCAGCACGACCAGCCCGAGCGGCACGTTGATGCCGAAGGCCCAGCTCCGGGAGAAGGACGTGGTCAGCCCTCCACCGAGCAGCGGACCGAGTGCGGCTGTGCCGCCGACGGTGGAACCCCAGATGGCAAAGGCGATACCACGTTCTCGGCCGCGGAACTCCGCGTTGAGCAGCAACAGCGACGTCGGCAGGATCATCGCCCCGCCGATACCTTGCAGTACCCGCGCACCGTTCAGCCAGGATCCGGAGCCGGCGAGGGCAGCCAGCACGCTGGCCGCAGCGAAGATCACCACGCTGATCAGGAAGATGCGTCGCCGGCCCACCACATCGGCCGCCCGCCCTAACGTCAGTAGCAGCGAGGCGAAGACCAGCATGTAGACCTCCTGGACCCATTGTGCGTCGGAGGAGGTGATGCCCAGGTCGCTGATGATGCTCGGCAGAGCCACGTTGACGATCGTCGCGTCGACGATGATCATCGCGACCCCGACGCTGATGAAGGCCAGACCGATCCAGCGGTGGCGGGAGGTGCCGGCGGAGGCAACCGATGCGCCGGTTGTGACCGATGGTCGGCCCTGGGTGGGATTGTTGCTTGGGCGTAGCACGAGAGCAATATACCTTGTCTGTCTAGTAACCAATCAAGTAAGGTAGTTGCTAGGAGGATCCTGCCTGGGGATCCACCGGAGCACCGAGAGGGCAGCGATGATCACCATCGAACGGACCATCGAGGTAGACAAGCCGACGGATCGCGTCTTCAAGTACCTTGCGGACTTCACCACCAGTACCGAATGGGACCCGGGAACTGTCAAGACCGTGCGGCTGGATGGTGACGGTGGGGTCGGAACCCGGTACGAGAACACGTCGAAGTTCGCGGGCCGGGTCAACACGGTGATCTATGTCGTGAAGGAGCTCGTTCCGGGCCGGCATATTCATCTGCGCGGGGAGAATTCGTCGCTTGTTGCCAACGACCGGATCACCGTCGAGGGGAAGGGTAGTGGCGCAGTCGTCACCTACCGGGCCGAGTTCGATTTCGGCGGTATCCTGCGGCTGTTCATCCCCGTTCTCCGCCTGCTGGTCAACCGCCTCGGCACCGCGGGCGCTCGCGGGATGAAGCAGGCGCTGGAGTTGCTCTGACGTCCACCGGGCGCGACGGCGCGGGATCGGTGCTCAGCCGACGAACACTGCTCGGACATCAGAAGGGAATCCGGTTCGGTGACACGTAACCTGGCAGTCAGCTGCCGAACCGCCTCGCCCGAGGGCCTAGTGCTTGTGTTGCACGGGGGTCAGGATGACAGCGTGCGGTCGACCACGCCCTGCCAGCTTGCGGTGCTGCGGATGGTGCCGGTGGCGAATGCGGTGTGTGCTACTTCCGGCGGTGCCTTCGTGGTAGCCCGGCTACGCTTCACCACGCGCGGCTGGAACGGCGACGGTGCTGGCCCGGTGGAAGACGCGCGGTGGGCGATAGACCATTTGGTAGAACACTTTCCCGGAATCCCGCTCGGGGTCGTTGGGCATTCGATGGGTGGCCGGGTTGCTCTCCGCATCGCCGGTCATCCGCAGGTACGGGCAGTGGTCGGGCTGGCGCCGTGGATACCCCAGGACGAACCGGTCGTCCAGTGCCCGGGTACTCAGATCGTGCTGATGCACGGAGACCGTGACCGGACCACCTCCGCCCGCGCGAGCGCGGAGCGGGTGACTGCGCTTCGCGCGCAGGGTGTGCCGGCCGGTTTCGCGTTGGTGCCCGGCGACGGGCATGCGATGCTGCGCAGGCCACGTGTCTGGCATCGGCTCTCGGCCGCGATCATCTGCGGGAGCCTGCGCAGCGATGGGAATGCGACCGGGGCGGCGGCCGCGTTGCTCGGCGGCGAGGCCACCGTCACGGTGTGAGTGTCAGGGTTTGAGTGTCAGGGTTTGAGTGTCACGGTGCGAGTGTCGCGGTTTGGGCGTGTGATCAGCCGGCGCCGTGACTCCGGCCGAGGAGAACCGTTCGGAGCAGGTGGTACAGCATCCCGGCGAACGTCACCGCCCACACCGCCAACGCCAGCCAGCTCTCGCTCGCACCAACCGCCTCGACGATGGGCAGGTTGTCTGCTTGGCCCAGGAAGTGTGAACCCACCCCGTACATCCCCACCGGGAACACAACGCTCCATAGCGGCGCGGTATACGTCAGGGGAATCTTGTGCACCAGGTGACGCCAGATCCCCGCCGCAAGCAGGGCCGGGATCAGCCATGTCCCGAACGCCCAGAACACCACCGACAGTCCGGCGGCGAGGCCGCGGGTGGCCTCCACCATCGGCGCGTCGGTCATCTGAACGATCCGCGCCCCGGCCACCACGGTGATTGCGGTAGCGCCCATCGACACGAAGTATGGCGGCGTCAGGTCTCGGGGCCCGAACGGATAGAGCATCATCCTGGCGGCCACAAAGATTCCGGCAGCACCATAGAGGAACAACCCCACCGCCCACGACAGCACGGCCAGAATGGCCAGCGGACGACGTAGGTCAAGCATCTCCGGTTCCAGTGCGGCGGCCAACACTGCCACCGATTCGCTGGCCACGACCCAGATGAACCACGTCCCGTTCGCCTCGGCCAGCAGCGGCCCGTCCCGACCCCGGCCGACCACCGCGGTCCAGGGAACTACGTAACCGAGCACCAGCCACCCGAGCGTGCCCACTACCAGCAGAACCAACGCAATACCGTAGGCATGCCTGGTCACCAGGGCGGTGCCAACTACATCGGTCCCCGCGACGAAGGTGAAGTATCCGAACGCGATCTTCGGATTCCGGAGGTCGGCCAGCATCAGACCGCGGTGCGCGACAATGCGCCATACGGTCAGCATCACCAGAACCAGGTAGGCGATCATCGCCAGGACCAGCAGCGCCAGCGACAGCAGCGACTTGCCATGGTTGGCCATGGCGATCGACATGATCCCGGTGGCCATCACCAGCGCGAAGTAGCCGGGATTCAGGGTGCGCACTCCCTCGGCGACCCGGCCGCGCAGCCCCATCACAGCGGCGTCGGCCCCGGCGTGGGTGATCGAATTCTGCTCCACCTCGGATTGTGGCCTTTCTGGCGTCCCACCTGTCCGTACCAACCGTGCGGCATCGACAGACCGGAACTTACCGGACAATGATCGTGCCTGCGGGCAACCTGGGGCTTATCCGCCCCGCCGAAGCATTCAGCTGCTCAGCCGGCAGGTCGTGCCGGGACGAATTGGTTGACGTCCAGGTACCCGGCGCGGAAAGCTGCCTCGCAGCAGGCCAGGTAGAACTTCCATATCCGCTTGAAGGTGCCATCGAAAACATGCCCCCCACCATTGGCCAGTTGGGCAGGAACTTCTCCCGCCACAGGCGCAAGGTGGTGGCGTAGCGCGATCCGCCGTCACGGCATTCGGCGCCGATCAGTGCCGTTCGAGCGGTCATGTTGTCCGAAATGGCGCGTCCGGAAAGGGGCCGCCGGTCTGCGTCAGTGATCCCGGAATCTCACTCGACGAAGGCTATCGCCGGAAGCAGCTGTGTTGAAGTGAATGCCTTTCGGTCCTGCTGGACCTGGATGGAGCCGTCGGTGGAGTGTTCGGTAGCGCTCGGCGCTCCACGATGCCCGTCGGCTGATGGTGGCGGCGGGAAGTGACCGGTGGGCTCTCGGATCTTCAGTTGAGTCGCTAGGCTGACTAGCTTTGCTCCAATCTACGATGAAGGGCCGCCTTCAACGACTCATTGATGGTGCGTGCTCAGTAACTGGGTGGCGCGCTGCGCTCGTTGCTGCGCGCCGGTCGGGGCATGCAGATGGCCATGGCCCGCCACCTGCGTCTGAACGAAACGGATCTGGTCGCCATGGATGAGCTGGTGACCTCCGTGGCACCGATCGGACCGGTGGAGCTGGGCCATTGGCTCGGCTTCCGTTCGGCATCGGCGACGGTAATGGTCGATCGGCTCGAGGCTGCTGGGCACCTGCGGCGGGGACCGCACCAGTGACCGTAGACGGGTGGTGCTGCACGCTTGCGAATCGGCGATCGCAGAGGTTCGTGGTGGATTCGCCCACCAAATGGAGAACCGCGAGGCGGCTGGTGATCTCCACCAACCGCCCCGCGGCAAACTGTGCTGCGTGCGATAGCCCGGATAGCTACTTCGCCGGAGGCATCAGCACCGTGTCGATGAGGTAGACGGTGGCGTTGGCGGTATGGACGCCGCCACAGATCACCGTCGCGTTGTTCACCATCAGGTTGTCGCCGGACCCGGTGACGGTGACGGTGGCGCCGTTGACGGTGGTGTGGGTGCCGACGATCTGGCTGGGGGACAGCTGCCCGGCGATCACGTGGTAGGTCAGGATGGAACTCAGCAGGGTGGAGTCGGTCTTGAGCGTGTCGATGGTGGCCGCCGGGATCTTCTTGAAGGCATCGTCAACGGGGGCGAAGACGGTGAACTCACCGTTGTTCAGCGTGTTGACCAGGTTCACGTTCGGGTTGAGCTTCCCGGAGACGGCTGCCACCAGGGTAGTCAGCAGCGGGTTGTTCGACGCCGCTGTGGCCACTGGATCGCCGGCCATTCCGGTCACCGAGCCGGCGCCGCTGGGCACTGCCTTGGCGTAGGCGGCGCAGCCCGGACCCACCAGATCGGCCGCCGGGTTCACCGCTGCACTTGTCGAACCCGCACTCATCGATCCAGAGCTCATGTCCGGTGAGCTCATTGCCGATGAGGTCATCGCCTGGGAGCTCATTGCCGGTGAAGTCATTGCCTGGGAAGTCACTGCCTGGGAAGTCATCGGCGACGACGGCGTCGTGTTCGAACTTGCTGCGGGAGTGGAGGATCCGCACGCGCTCAGGGTCAGCGCAAAGGCTCCCGCGGCAAGAACTGCCAGGGTCTTCTTGAACAACATGATAAATCTCCTTCGGGTTGTTCGGTGGACACGGTGTCCGCCGATTCGTTGATCGAGCGCGGCGATGCTGCCGGCCCGGGTGATGAGGTCAGGCCTGGACGGTGACGACCCGAGAGTCGTAGCCGGTCGCTCCGTCCGGCATAATTGGTGCTACGGTTGAGCTTTGGACCGCCCCGGTGGCATCAGTGGCGCGACACCTGATGGTGTGATTCCCCGGCGTGGCATCCCAGCGGTAAGACCACTGACGCCAGGTGTCGACGCTGAAGGGCGCGGACAGAGTCGCGGTCTGCCAAGGGCCATCATCGATCTGCACCTGCACCGCCGTGATGCCGCGGTGCTGCGCCCACGCCACTCCGGCAACCGCGACGGGCCCCGCCTTCAACTGGGCGAATCCCCTGGGCACGTCGATCCGCGATTCGGTCTTGATCGGCCCCCTGGCCGCCCAGCCACGCTTGGTCCAGTAGGCGTTGACTGCCGAGAAGGTCGTCACCTCCATGTCGACCACCCACTTGGTGGCCGATACGTATCCGAACAGGCCGGGCACCACCATCCGCACCGGGAACCCATGCTCCAGCGGCAACGGCTCGCCGTTCATGCCGACGGCCAGCAGCGCATCGCGGCCGTCGGTCAGTGCGGTCAACGGAGTGGAGATGGTGAAGGCGTCAACACTGGTGGACAGCACGCAGTCGGCGCCCGGTTCCGGTTGAGCGCGGGTCAGCAGGTCTGCGATGCGGGCACCGAGCCAGGTCGCCGTTCCGTTCAGGCTGCCGCCTACTTCGTTGGACACGCAGGACAAGGTGATGGTCCGCTGCACCAATGGCATAGTCGTCAACTCCGCGAAGTTGATCTCGAACGGTTCGCGCACCATTCCGTGCACCCGCAGGCGCCAGTCCTGTGCTGTCAGTCGAGGAACGGTGAAAGCCGTGTCGACCCGGTAGAAGTCAGCGTTGGGCGTCAGGAAGGGGGTTAGGCCAGGAACGTTGAGGCCGACGTCGGGTACGGCCTGAACATCCGCGGCAGCGGGCAGTTCGATGCCGGCACGACTGGTCTGGACCTGCTCGGCCGACGGGATCCACCGGGACAGGGCACCCGCCGCAGCCGCGGCGAGCGCGCCGACGCCGACGATTCGGAAGAAGGAGCGTCGGCTGGTCGGCCGGGTAACGGGAGACGCTTCGGTTGCGCCTGATGTCCGTTGACGGCGTGTCGAGAGTTCGGCATCAGGTAAGACCGGGTCGTCAACCGGGGGATGATCGTCGATGAGCGGAGCCCTGGTGATGGCGTGTCGGGCTGTCGTCACCAAGAACCCGATGCTCGCTACTCCGCCCAATAGTGCGGGCAGAGCATCGGACACTCCCGTTCCTGGCCTGGTGAGAACCGCGACGATGACGACGGCAATGGCGCCGGCGAGCAATCCAGCCGCCCATCTCGGCCGGATGCGGCCTATTAATCCGATGGCGGCGGCGATCAGCAACAGCGTCAGCCCCATGCCGGCGCGGAGTGCGTCCTTGTCGTGCTGGCCGAAGGTTCGGATCGCAAATTCCTTGAGCCATTCCGGGGTCAGTGCAATGAAGGAGGACCCGAGCGAGGTGATCGGTGATGCGTTGACACCGAGCCAACCGGCCCACGTGCCCAGCGCTGCAAGGAGTTCGGCGACGCCCACTGCCAGACCGACGGCGACGATGCCAACGAGCGCGGCCGAAATCGGTCCGGGTCGGGAGGCCCGCCGATGGGGTGCAGCGGCAGGCGTCGTCGTTGTGGTCATAACCGTCCTTCGCCGCGGGTGCCAGCGCGGATGGGTCCGAAGGGGAAACTGATTTCTTCCTGCGGATCGCCGGGTTGACTGGCTCGGCCCGGTACCTGCCGTTGAGCCGCGGCGCACCTGACGGTGGCGCCGGAGCGGTAGAGTGCGCGCGGGCACCCATCCGCGTCGACGCGGTCACCGAATCACGGTGCGAAAGAACCGGGCCGGCGTGGGAGCCACCCAGGGGAGAGGATGGAGCCATGGCATCGTCACCGCTGTCGGCGGTGCCCGACGAACCCGATCCGCCGGCCGGAATCGTGAACGGGCCTGAGGAGCTGCTGCGCCTGGTGGCGCGCGGTGACGCAACGGCGTTCGATTCCCTCTATCAGCAGTTCGCCGCCAGGGTGTTCGGCTTGGCCCGGCGCGTGGTTCGAGACCCGAGCCAGGCCGAGGAGGTCGCCCAGGAGGTGTTCCTGGAGATCTGGCGGCGGGCCAGCCGGTTCGACTCGGCGAAGTCGTCGGCGGCCGCCTGGGTGATGATGCTGACCCATTCCAGGGCGGTGGACCGGGTTCGCTCGGCGCAGGCCGCGACCGACCGCGATGCCAAGGTCGCCAGCGCGTCGGTCGAGCGAGAGGTCGACACAGTGGTGGACAGCGTGGAGCACCGGCTGGAGCGCCGGGCGGTGCAGCGTTGCCTCGGCACGCTGACCGAGCTGCAACGAGAGTCGGTGACGCTGGCCTACTACGGCGGCTATACCTACAGTCAGGTGGCGGATCTGCTCACTTCGCCGCTGCCGACCATCAAGACGCGAATGCGGGACGGTCTGATCAGGCTGCGCGATTGTCTGCGGGTGGCGATATGAACGAGCAACTGCACTTGGACACCGGCGCGCGGGCGTTGGATGCATTGCCTCTCGATGAGGCCGCAGCCTTCGACGCGCACCTGGACGACTGCGATCCCTGTACCGAGGAACTTGCCGGATTCACCGAGACCCTGGCGATGCTGGGGGCTGCTGTCGCCGAGCCGCCGCCGGCCGGCCTGCACGGGCAGGTGATGCGACAGATCGCAATTACCGCGCAGTTGCCGCCGTTGGATCCAGCATCTGTTGGTACTCCAGCCACCGCCGGCGTCACGGATCGTGGACCCGGCGAGGTGCGGGGAGATCACACGGTTACGCCTATCCGTCGTTGGTACCGGCGGCCGACCTCGTTGCTGATGGCTGCTGCCGTCGCGGCAGTCCTGATCGTCGGCGGAGTTGTGCTGGGCACCCGAGGCGGCGGCGCGGGTAGCGAGCTCGCCGCTCTGCAACAGTGCGTGCAGAGCGCACCGGACGCCCAGGTGATCCGACCTGCTGTCGGGACCGGAGGACAAGTGACGGTGGCGGTTTCCTGCAATGCGGCGATCATCGACATCGGAACAATGCCGGCGGTTCCGACGGACAAGGGCTATCAACTGTGGGTGATGGCAGGCAGTCAGGCGCGCTCGGTCGGGATGGTGCAGGAAGGGTCCGACCGGCTCAAGAGCACCTTCGTCACCTCGCTGCGACAGGGCGACACCGACATCGGCATCTCCCTCGAACCGGCCGGCGGCTCCGCGGCTCCAACTACCTCACCCCTGTGGGTAGTCCCGCTGCCTGCATGATCTTGAGCTGACTCGGCGCCCTCCGCGGGCCCTACCACGGCCCGCCGGGCCCCGCCGGCGGCTTGTTCACCGACCCGTCCCGCCGGCATCTTCTCGGCGTCGGTGCGCGGTCCCAATGGTGCCGCGTAGTGGGGGTTTGCGAAGCGCAACACGGACACTCAAAAAATCTCTGTGAACGACCCATCCGGCGGACCAGTGCCCCCGAACCACGGGTGTTGCTGCGGGGACGTCACCGCAGCCGGAGGTAGCGGGACTTCCTCGTGACCTGCACAGCGCACCACGGCCGGCCGTCGACACGGCGGCGACCGCCCTTGAAGTGGAAGGAACAAGAACCATGACCGCAAGGAAACTGCTTATTGTGGGGGCTGCGGTCGCCGCCCTCAGCATTGGGTTGGTGACGTCGTCCTTCGCGTCCACCACGCCGGGCCCCACTTCGTACCAGGCGACGTTGAACCCGGTTGCGTTGAACACCCCGGCCGGCGCAGCCTCCGGCCAACTGACGTTGACGATCAACGGTGACCAGGCCACGGTTACCGAGAAGGTCAGCGGCCTGGCGGACAAACTGCCGACGGATACGGCGACCTTGGATGCGCTGGGCATCCCGGCGGCGTTCGCGGGCGCACCGTTCCCGCACGTGCAGCACATCCACATCAACGGCAATGACACCTGCCCGCTCGCGTCGGCCGACACCAACGGTGACGGCGTGATCAGCACCGTCGAGGGGCAGCCCGCCTACGGCATGATCGGCACCACGTTGTCGTTGAAGGGTGCCACCGACGCCTCGACGGCCACCGACGTGACCGTCGCGCCCGGTGGGGCCAGCTACACCTACTCGCGCACGTTCACCATCAACCAGGCCACGTTGACGGCGCTCCAGAACAACAAGGCAGTGGTCGTGGTGCACGGGCTGAACCCGACCACCGCGCCGAAGGCCTCCCTGTCCACGGCGAACTCGCTGGGTGTCACCCTGCCCGGCGCGAGCAAGCAGCTGGCATTGATCGGTACCGCGCCGGCACTATGCGGCACGCTGACCGCCATGCAGATGAACGGTGTTCCCGTTGGCTCGGCTGACACCGGCGGCGGCAGCATGGCCGCCACCGGCATTAACAGCACCGAACTGGGCTTTGGCGCCCTGGCACTGTTCGCCGCCGGTGGAGCTGCTCTGGTGGCCTACCGTCGTCGTAGCACGCAGGAGTGATCTTGCCTCGGCTGCTCGGCGAGGGATGTCGCTGAGCACGCTGTAGATAGCAGTCGGCTTCCCCGGACGGACGCCCGTCCGGGGAAGCCGACTCCTATTCCGCCCAGGGGATCGCCACGATCCCGCGGTAAGCATCGGCCCGCCGCCGACGGCATCCGGATTTTCCAGCACACCACGATGAGGGGAAGGAAGCCATGAGTTCCCGCGCTCGCAGCCATCGCTCCAAGACCTCCGGCTCCAAGATCTCCCGCTCCAAGGTCTATACAGCCATCGCGGTAGTGCTCTGCGCGCTCGGCATTGCACTGGTTGCGGTGTCCTGCGCCGGTTCACGGCAAGGCCCGCCGATGCCCTCGGCCGCCGCCGCCGGGACCATCGACGCAGGCGCCTCGTCGGCCGGGAGCAGCACCTCGATGGCTCCGGTACAGTCCGGCGAACCCTCCGTCGACGCGGCAACCTCGTCCAGCGCTACGCCAAGCGACCTGGGCGGGTCGACCTCACCGGCTGCCGACCAAAGTACCAGCGCGATATCAGCCGTCCCCGTACCGCCAACCTCTACTGCCGAAGTGGCCGACTCCGCGCCGCCGAGCACCGCCGGGGCCACCGGTCACCCGGCGACGGCCACCGCGTCGGAGCCCTCCACACCAGCCGGTCCCGGTCCCGCAGCGGGGTCCGGCGTGCAGATCACCGGGCCAGTACTGCCCCCGTCATCGCCGGTCTCGCTGTCGATTCCGGCCCTGGGCGTGACCTCCTCGCTGCTCCAGCTTGGCCTGAACCCTGATGGCTCAGTTCAGGTTCCCGACCTGAACGACCCCGATTCCAAGGCCGGCTGGTATCGGAACTCACCAGCACCAGGATCGCCCGGCCCGGCGATCATCCTGGGGCACATCGACTCCCGAAAGTACGGTCCTGGGGTCTTCTACCGTCTCGGTGATCTGCGGCCCGGCGATACCATCGATGTCGCCCGCGCCGACGGCACCGTCGCAGTGTTCCGGGTCGACGGCGTTCTGCTGTACCCCAAGGATCAGTTCCCGACCCTTGCCGTGTACGGGAACATCGACCACGCGGGCCTGCGGCTGATCACCTGTGGCGGCACCTTCGACCCCAGCAAGCGTTCCTACGAAAGCAATATCGTCGCGTACGCGACGCTGGTCTCATCGCACCCCACGGGATGATTCGGAGCATGCCGCGCACTCACCGGCACCTCTTCCCACCGCAGGTTGTCCTACTTCCAACCACCGGTTGTCCTGCGGGACAGATCTGCAGCATATTCGACGTCATGGACCTTCCCTGTTCGCTGTGTGGTGCGGGTCAGAGCGAGATCAGGTCGCTGGACAGCTGATCCAGCCGAGTCGGGCCGGCTGGGCGGCAGATGTTTGCCTACCGGCTGAGCACCAGCTCGGTCGGGACGGCTGAGTGTCCGTCCGGAATCGGCGCCAGTGCCGCGATGCCGGAGTGGTCCGGCAACCGCCTCGGCAGTTTGTCGCCAGGTAGCCCGAAGTGGGCACAGGTAGCGCAATCTGTTCGGCGTGTCGCGTCAACTTCGGGCTACATCACTGGTGAATGTGAGCTGACGGTGGCCAGTGCTACCGCGGGTGAATGCGCCAGGGCTCGTCAGGCGAAGTCGCCGGCCGCCTTGCGCACCTTGGTCAGCAGCCTGGACAACTCACCGGCTTCCTGCTCGTCGAGCCCGGTCAGCCCGAACTGCTTCTGCATGACGGCATCGGTGGCGGCGGCCAGCAGTGCGCGCCCTGACTCGGTGAGCGCCACCAGGGTGGTCCGCCGGTCACTGGGATGGGGCAGCCGCTTGGCCAGGTGATCGGCCTCGAGCCGGTCGACGATGTTGGTGATCGACGTCGGGTGAAGTTGCAGCCGCTCGCCCATCATTCGCATCGGTAGCGAGCCGCGTTGGGAGAAGGACAGCAGCACCAGCGCCTCGTAGCGAGCGAATGTGAGGCCGTGGTGCTTGAGCGCATCGTCGACGGAGGCCTGCAGGATCTGCTGCACCCGCATCACATTGGTGACTGCTGCCATCGCCCAGTTCGCCCCGACCCGCTCGGTCCAGGTCTGCGCGGCCTTCGCGATCGGATCGAAGGGTAGGGCCGGTGCGGCAGCGTTCGCGCTCATCGCTCGACGGTAGCAAGGGGTGACCCGCCTCCCCGGAAGGGGGGCCCGCGGTGGCGAGCCTGCCGGGGTGGAGGCGGATGGGGTGGGCACAGGTGGAGTGGCCACCGGCACAATGGTGGGAGGTCCGATAGTCGGATATCCTTATTCTACTGATGAGGATTCGCCGTGCGCGGCACGGCAGGGATGAGGACAAATGCCCGACACCGACGCAGTAGGCACAGTGGATCCGGCGGCGGGTCGGCAACGGTGGGAGCGGCGATTCGCCGACGCGCAGGCCGCCGGGCGGGTTCGCGACGTCGACTTCACCACGCTGTCCGGGGCCGAGGTCGATCCGGTATACGGCCCGCGACCCGGCGATGTGGTGACGGGCTTCGAGCGGATCGGCTGGCCGGGGGAGTACCCGTTCACTCGGGGCCTGCACGCGACCGGCTACCGGGGTAAGGCTTGGACCATCCGGCAGTTCGCCGGCTTCGGCAACGCGCAAGACACCAACACCCGGTACAAGATGATCCTGGGCGAGGGCGGCAACGGGCTGTCAGTTGCCTTCGACATGCCGACCCTGATGGGGCGAGACTCCGACGACCCGCGGGCGCTGGGTGAGGTGGGGCACTGTGGCGTCGCCATCGACTCAGCGGCCGACATGGAGGTGCTCTTCGACGGGATCGACCTGGTCGACGTCACCACATCGATGACGATCTCCGGACCGGCCGTCCCTGTGTTCTGCATGTATTTGGTCGCTGCCGAACGTCAGGGCGGCGATATCTCCAAGCTGGATGGCACCCTGCAGACCGATATCTTCAAGGAGTACATCGCGCAGAAGGAATGGCTGTTCGGCGCCGAGCCGCACCTGCGGCTGATCGGCGACCTGATGGAGTACTGCACTGCGAACATCCCTGCGTACAAACCACTGTCGGTGTCCGGTTATCACATCCGCGAGGCAGGATCCACCGCCGCGCAGGAGTTGGCATACACCTTGGCGGACGGGTTCGGATACGTCGAGCTGGGGTTGTCCCGCGGGATGGACGTCAACTCCTTCTCGCCCGGCCTGAGCTTCTTCTTCGACTCGCACATCGACTTCTTCGAGGAGATCGCCAAATTCCGTGCTGCGCGGCGCATCTGGGCGCGCTGGATGAGGGATGTGTACGGCGCCACCGACCCTCGCGCTCAATGGTTGCGCTTTCACACTCAAACGGCGGGAGTCTCGTTGACCGCCCAGCAGCCGGAGAACAACGTGGTGCGGACTGCGGTGGAGGCACTGGCGGCGGTGCTCGGCGGGACCAACTCCTTGCACACCAATGCACTGGACGAGGTGCTCGCACTGCCGACCGACAAGTCCGCGCAGATCGCGCTGCGCACCCAACAGGTGATCATGGAAGAGACCGGGGTGACCAATGTCGCCGACCCGCTTGGCGGCAGCTGGTACATCGAGGAGCTCACCGACCGGATGGAGGCGGAAGCGGAGCGGATCTTCACCCGTATCAAGGACTTCGCCGCCCTCGCGGTGCCGTCCGGGGCGCACTCGATCGGCGAGATGACCAGTGGCATCCTTCGCGGAATCGAGGATGGGTACTTCACCGGAGAGATAGCCGACGCCGCATTCGCCTATCTGAATGCGATCGAAAAGGGCGAGAAGAAGATGGTCGGGGTCAACACGCTGCGCGGCGGTATCGGCGACGACCTGGAGATCCTGCGGATTTCCGACGACGTGGAGCGGGAACAGAACGCCGTGCTGGCACGTCGGCGCGCTACCAGGGACGAGACTGAGGTGCGGCGCAGGATCGACGCGATGGTGCTGACCGCCAAGGGGTCTGGCAACCTGATCCCGGTGATGCTCGATGCGGCCCGCGCCGAGGCGACGCTGGGCGAGATCTGCAACGCGCTTCGCGACCTGTGGGGTGTCTACACGGAGCCGGCTCGCATCTGACGGATTGTCGTCCGCCGTCGGTGAGCATCGCAGGGTCGGTCGCGCCCGCGCCACCGATGGTGAGCGTTCGCGACGCAATCAGCTGGTTCGGTTGGGTGGCCATCCGGCGGGTTCGATGTGGTGCCACTGCATGCACGCTGACCCGGGGCTTACTTCCTGCTGGGCGGCGCGACACGCCGCCCGGGTATCCCCGGTGCTGTCAGTGGTCCGGTTTAGCCTTCGGGCAACGGCGCACCCACACTGACCGAATCGAGAGCACGATGCCGAATGCGACAGCCCTGAACTCGAGCGAACCAATGCTGTTCGAACTGCCCGCGGGCGCTCGAACCGTGAATCAGTCGCATCACCGGCTCCGGGTGGTCCGGGATGATGAGGTTGATGCCCAGCAGCGTGCCCGACAGTGTGTCCAGCAGCGGCCGGAGCTGTGGCCGGTCACCCAACCTTGGCACGCTGGGACAGTGGTGGGTTTCGATCTGGAGACCACTGGCACCGATCCGCACACCGCGCGGATCGTCTCCGCCGCGGTGGTGGCGGTTGAGTCGGATGGCCGGGTCGGTTCATCCCGGGCCTGGATGGTCGACCCCGGGATGCCGATTCCGGCGGAAGCCAGCGCTGTGCACGGGATCAGCACAGAACAGGCGCGGGCGAACGGCATGCCGGCGCGGGTTGCGGTTGCCGAGATCCTCGCCGAACTGCAGAATGCCTGGTCGGCAGGTCTACCGATCGTAGTGTTCAACGCGCCCTACGATCTGACGCTGATCGACGCGGAGGCGCGAAGGCACCGGTTGCCTGGGCTTTCCGACCGTGTCGGCTGGGCCGACGCGTGCATCATTGACCCGCTGGTCATCGACCGGAAGGTCGACAGGTACCGCAGGGGGAAGCGGACCTTGTCGGCCTCCGCGCTGTTCTACGGAGTCGACGCACCCGACGCGCACTCGGCAGACGGCGATGCGATCGCGGCGTGCCGGGTGGCCAGAGCGATTGCCGGCGCCAACGCGATAGTTCAGGAGGCAGCAGCGGCTTCGCTGCACAGCGCGCAGATCGGTTGGTACGCCGAGTGGGCGGTCACCTTCCAGGCGTACCTGCGTTCGCGGGGCAGCGACGAGGTGATCGACGCGCTGTGGCCGTGTCGCGCCGGCTGACCGGACGAGCCGGTCCCGGTGACCCGGACCACCGAGGCACGGAGGTGGTCCCGTCACATGTGAAGATGGATCCATGACGAGACCGGATCCCCGCCGCCAGGCGGCCATGTCCGCATCCTTTGCCGGTGCGCTTGACCTGACTGCTCTCAAGACCAGGGCAACCGCCGCTCCCGTGGCGCAGAACGATGCACCGGCCGGCGGTGGCACCGGTTCACCGTTCGTCATCGATGTCACCGAAGCGACGTTCAACCAGGTGGTGCAGGCCTCGGTCGAGGTGCTGGTCGTCGTCGACCTGTGGGCGACCTGGTGCGAGCCGTGCAAGCAACTGTCTCCGATCCTGGAGAAGCTCGCAATCACCGGGAACGGTGCGTGGATCCTGGCCAAGATCGACGTCGATGCCAACCCGCGGGTCGCCCAGGCTTTCGGGGTGCAGTCGATCCCCACGGTGGTGGCCATCGCCGGCGGCCAGCCGGTCGACGCGTTCTCCGGGGCCTTGCCGGAGGCTCAGGTCCGCCAGTGGATCGATGGGCTGCTGGACACTCTGCAGGACAAGCTGCCGGCCACCAAGGCGGCCAGGGCCGCAGCCGCCGGAGCCGTAGCCGACGAACCTGCCGAACCGGAGCCGGCCGACCCGCGGTTCGTCGCGGCCGAACAGGCCATCGAGGCCGGCGATCTCGACGCGGCAGCTGCCGCCTATCAAGCCATCCTCGATACCGAGCCCGGGAACCAGGAGGCCGCAGCAGCGCTCACCCAGGTCCAGTTCCTGGCTCGAGTACAGCAGGCGCCGGCAGATGTGATCGTCAGAGCCGACGCTGCGCGGGACGATACCGCTTTGCAGTGCCAAGCCGCCGATGTGCAACTCGTCGACGATCCGGTCGGCGCCTTCGGTCGGCTCGTCGATACTGTGCGCCGCGCGGCAGGGGAGGACCGGACGGTGGCCAGGGAGCATCTCATCTTGCTGTTCGGGCTGTTCCCGGTTGACGATGAGCACGTCGCTGCGGCCCGTCGGGCCCTGGCCGCCGCGCTGTACTGAACTGCCTTCGCGTCGTCACTAGACCCGTGTCTTCCTCGCTTCTCGAACACGGGCGTGGGCCTCAGCAGGAACTCAGCCCGATGCGGAAGCCGTCCGCGTAGGCGGCCACCTCGTCAAAGGTCGCGCCAGAACGGGAACGCACCAGATCCAGCGCCTCGTCGGCGTCACCGGGCCACGAGCCCAGCCCACCGGGTGCGGCGTGGCCGAACACTGAACCGACCCACGCGCCCGCAAAGCAGGCAGCCCCCGTTTCGGTGCCCTTGTCCAGCCGACCCACTGCCAGCGCCAGCGCCGCAGCCTGGGCGAACTGCCCGAACGGCGCTGCGACGGCCAGGTCTGCTTCGGCAACGACGGCGCCGGCCATGCTCTGCCCGACCCGGACAGCCCCGGCCTGGACGGCGAAGGTCTCGATCGAGCTGCGAGCCGCTATCAGCGCATCGGCCGGCGAATCGAACCGCGGCGTCCGCATCCCGCCGGTCGGCGGGGAAACTCGCCCCAGGGTCGGCTGCATCGACTCGGTCGTCATCCGATGGCAGCTGCTGGCGCCGCCGCGCAGGCCGGTGAGCAACGACTCGAGCCGGTCCATGCCTAGTCCGTGGGCCGCGGCGTCGGTGGACGTGACGGTCACCGGATCGCGGAAGTCCAGCAACGGAGTGATCGCTCGTAACAGGGAGGCATGCGGGATGTGCAGGTGAGGGGCGGAGCCAGCGCTCACCCACGCCAGGAACGCACCGGCCGTGCAATCAGCCTGGCCTTCGATCAGCAGCGAGGGGTAGCGCTTCGGGTCCGCAGCCCGCTCTGCCTGGGTTGGCCCGATCCTTGCCTGGATGGCGTGGCCGAATTCGTGCGCGAAAGACGCCATCAAGCCCGCGGATCCATAGTGGCCCAGCAGCACCGGTACCAGTGCGGAGGAGTCGTAAACGATGCCGTCGTTGCCGGGACAGTAATAGGCGTTGCCGGCCACCTGGGATGGCGATGACAGGCACATCGCTGCTCCGGTCGATGAGGCAGAGTCGACTGCGACAACGCCGCCACTCAGCGGGGTGAAGGTCGTTCCCGAGTCCGACGGCAGCGCGTTCGCCCAGAACGAGTCCAGGTCGGCCACAACCGAGGCCACCGCGGCCAACCGCTGGTCCGAACCTGGGCCGGGATCGGCGACCGGTACTCGTCGGATCGGCACCACCGGCGATCCAGAGGTGTCAATCCGCTCGGCTGCCATGCCTTGCCCGTGAGCGGACGGGGCCGCGGCCCCACCCAACCCTGCCAACGGCAGCGCAACCAAAGCGGTGGTGGCGAGCATGCCAATTAAGGCGACGGCCAGCAGCGCGCGGTCTGCCGTGGAGCGCCGCCGACTCAGTCGTCGGGCGCGAGCCACAGCGCGCCCAGCGGCGGCAGGGTCAACGTAGCCGATGCCGGCTGACCGTGCATGGCGGTGTCGATGGCGACCACGCTGCCCCAATTGCCGATGCCCGAGCCGCCGTACCCCGCCGCATCGGTGTTCAATACCTCGCGCCACCGACCGGCCTTCGGCAGTCCGACACGGTAATCGCGGTGCGGGACCGCGGAGAAGTTCACCAGACAGGCCACCACTGAGCCGTCGTCACCCCAGCGCAGGAATGCCAATACGTTGCCGTCCCGATCGTTGGCGTCGATCCAGGCAAAGCCGCTCGGGGTGAAGTCCTGGCTGTACAGCGCCCTGGTGGCTCGGTAGGCGCGATTCATGTCGCCGACGCACGCCCTGATTCCCTGGTGCAGCGGGCGGTCAAGCAGGCCCCAGGGCAATTGGCCGGACTCGTTCCACTCGTTCGGCGCGCCGAACTCACTGCCCATGAACAACAGTTGCTTCCCGGGGTGGGCCCACATGTAGGCGTAGTAGGCCCGCAGCGTCGCAGCCTTTCGCCACGGGTCGCCCGGCGCCTTCCCCCACAACGACGACTTCCCGTGGACTACCTCGTCGTGTGAGATCGGCAGGACGAACCTCTCGGAATAGGCGTACATCATCGAGAACGTCATGTCGTTGTGGTGCCAGGAGCGGTACAGCGGGTCGCGGGCCACGTAACCCAGCGTGTCGTGCATCCAGCCCATGTTCCACTTCAGCGAGAAGCCAAGGCCGCCCAGGTGTGTCGCTCTGGTGACGCCCGGCCACGCGGTGGACTCTTCGGCGATCATCACCGCGCCGGGAACCCGCTTGCCGACCGTCGCATTCGTCTCCTGCAGGAAGGACACCGCATCCAGGTTCTCGTTACCACCGAATTCGTTGGGCGCCCACTGACCCGGCTGGCGTGAGTAGTCCAAGTACAGCATGGATGCGACGGCGTCAACCCGAAGCCCGTCCAGATGGAACTCCTCCAGCCAGTACAGGGCGTTCGCGACCAGAAAGTTGCGCACCTCGTGGCGACCGAAGTTGAACACCAAGGTGCCCCAGTCCGGCTGCTCGCCCCGTCTCGGGTCGGGATGCTCGTACAGCGGTGTGCCGTCGAAGCGGGCGAGCGCCCAGGCGTCCCGCGGGAAGTGCGCGGGCACCCAGTCCAGGATCACCCCGATACCGGCCCGGTGCAGCGTGTCCACCAGGTACCGCAGGTCGTCGGGCCCACCCAGCCGCGGGTCGGCGGCGTAGTAGGAGGTCACCTGGTAGCCCCAGGAGCCGCCGTACGGGTGGGCGGCAAGCGGCAGGAACTCGACGTGGGTGAAACCGGTCTCCGCCAGCTCGGCGACAAGTGCGTGTGCCAATTCTCGGTAGCCGAGTCCTGACCGCCAGGATCCTGCGTGCACCTCGTAGATCGACATCGGCCGGTCCGTCCAGCCTCCGTCCGAGCGATCGCCGATCCAATCCTGATCGGTCCACTCGTAGTGCGAGGTGGTGACCACCGAGGCGGTGGCCGGCGCAATCTCGCAGCCGAACGCCATCGGGTCCGCCTTGCTCCGCCAGACGTGATCGGCGCCGAGAATGTGGAATTTGTAACGGGTTCCGTCGTCCACTTCGGGGACGAACAGCTCCCACACGCCCGAGGAGCCGAGGGAGCGCATCGGGGTTCCGGCACCGGTCCACTCATCGAAGTCCCCGCTCACCCGTACCCCTCTGGCGTTCGGTGCCCACACCGCGAACGAGGTGCCGCTGACGGTTCCGCCCGGAGTCTGGTAACTGCGCACGTGAGCACCCAGCACGTCCCAGAGCCGCTCGTGCCGGCCCTCGCCGATCAGGTACAGGTCCAGTTCGCCAAGGGTCGGCAGCCAGCGGTAGGGATCGTCGACCTCGAAGACCGTGCCGGATCCGTACGCCACCCTGAGCCGGTAGTCACCGACTTCCCCCGGCACCGTCACGGCGAAGATGCCACCGTGAACGTGCTGCAACGGCACCTCCCGACCGCCGGTCAGCATGGTGACCGACGTCGCGTGGTGTCGCAGGGTGCGGACCACAGTGGTCCCATCGGGCTGTGGGTGCCGTCCAAGGATCGCGTGCGGGTTGGTGGTGTCGCCGCCGATCACCTTCTCGTAGTCGGTGACAGTGGGCTCAGCAGGCTCAGCAGGTTCCAGTGACGCCGGTGTGGCCGACGGTGCTGACTGTTCTGACTGTGCTGGTGCGGCAACGGGTTCCGCCGACCCGCTCAGCGCTGCGGTCGGGTCGGTGGTAACGGTGCCGGGCGCTGTTGCGCCGGCTTCCCCGGTTTCGGGTTCCGGACTGCCGGGTTCGACAAGGTCGGTAACCGGGGCCTGTGACGCGGCTTCGTCGCTACGGGCTTCTTCGCTACGGGTTTTGTCAGCGGCTGCGCCGTCAGCGGCTGCGCCGGACGGGGCGCGGTCGGTATCCCCGCCTTCCTTGCCATCCTTCTCGTGCCTGCCACGTCGTCGGATGCTCACGGTGTGCTCCCCTCGACCAATGTGGCGATGGCGCCCAACGGGATCGGCAACCAGCTGGGCCGGTTTCCGTGCTCGTAGCCGACCTCGTAGACCGCCTTGGAGAGCTCGAAAACTCGGAGCATGGGACCGGCCTCCCGCGGGTCGGATCCCGTCACTTCGGCGTAACCCGCACAGAAGGCGTCCCGGTTGCGGCGAGCCCATTCCGTCGCCCGGTATGCGTGCTGGGAGTCCGAATGACCAAGCAGCATCGCCTGGTGGGCCGCATAGTCAAAGGATCGGAACATGCCTGCCACGTCCTGCAGCGGGGAGTGGCTGGCCCGGCGGACCGCCAGCGGAGTGGCCGGTTCGCCCTCGAAGTCGATCACCGCCCAACCCTGCAAGGTCCGCAGCACCTGGCCCAGGTGCAGGTCGCCGTGGATGCGTTGGATCGACAGGGTGGGTGTGGCAGCAGCAGCCGCGGTGTATACCCGGTGGATGCGGTCCACGAATCCGGCCAATTCAGGGACCCGCCGGCCCACTGCGGCAGCCCGCTCCGCCAGCTGTTCCAGCAGTGCCGCGGTGCCTGCGGCGTCCAGTGTGTCGGTGCCGAGCACCGCCGCCAGATCGGTGTGCACCTGGGCCACCGCAGCGCCGAGCCTTTTCGCCTCGGCCGCGAAATCCCCGCCCACCTCGTCCGCGTGCAGGTCACCCTCCGCCATCAGGTCGCGCACGCTGGTGGTGGCCATCGCCCAACCGTCCGCGCTGTTCGCGAAGTACCGGGTGAGCAATGCCAGGCTGGTCGGCTCCCCGGCCATCGTCCCGGTGAGCTCACCGAGCGGGTCCGCGATGTTAGTGCTGCCGGCAGCGTGTAGCGCCCTGTGTAGTTCGACATCGGGGTTCGGCCCAGGTTGCACCCGCCGATAGACCTTCAAGATCGCCGAGTCTGCGTACACCACCGAGGTGTTGGACTGCTCGACCCCCAGCACCAGCCCCGATGCTTCGGTGTCGATCTCGGCGCCCGGCTCCGACCGCGCGGATAGCGGTCCGAGCGACCGGCCTGCCGCAATGGCGCCCAACAGCAAGGCGCTCAGGTCGTGGTCGTACAACGCGTCATAGGCCGTCAAGCCACCCTGGACACCGATCACCGCATGCTTCAGTCGCTCCGGCAGATCTGGCCGCCAGCCCAGGAACAGCTGGTAGATGTGTGCGTCTACGCCGTCGCCGACGCTCAGCAGCAGGTGCTCGACGGTAACCCCGTCGGGCATGCCGGGGACCTCGCCACGTTGTGACAGTGCCACCGTGCCCAGCGCGCTACCCTTCCCGGCGAACCACCGCTGGTGCGGCAGCCAGCCGGCGAGCAGCGTCAGCAGCTGCCCTTCATCGACGTGGTCAGTGGCGTGGCGATGGGCGCACATCCGCTCAGAACACCTCCGAATTCTCGGTGAGCTCGAACCAGTAGAAGCCATGCCCTGGCAGGGTCAGCAGGTAGGGGAGTTCCCCGACCGGTGGGAAAGGATTCCCGCCGGTCAACTCGACCGGAACAAAGCCCTCGAACCGACGCAGGTCCAGCTCAACCGGCTGCGGGAAACGGGAGAGGTTGTTCACGCACAGTACGGTGTTCTGCGGTTGCCCGGAGTCAGGGTCCTCCGCACAGGTCAGTACGAAGGACAGCACCGTCGGGTTGGAGCCGCCCAGGTCAGTCAGGTCACCGACGGCGAAGGCGGGGTGTCGGCGCCTGACCTCGATCATCCGCCTGGTCCAGTGCAGCAGCGACGCTGTGGTGTTCATCTGGGCCTCGACGTTCACGGTCTGGTATCCGTACACCGGATCCATGATCACCGGCAGGCTCAGCCGGCCGGGGTCGCAGCGGGAGAACCCGGCGTTGCGGTCCGGTGACCACTGCATCGGGGTACGCACGCCGTCCCGGTCGCCGAGCCAGATGTTGTCCCCCATCCCGATCTCGTCGCCGTAGTAGAGCACCGGCGTCCCCGGCAGCGACAGCAGCAACGCAGTGAACAGTTCCTGGTGGTTGCGGTCGTTTTCGAGCAACGGCGCGAGCCTGCGGCGGATGCCGATGTTGGCCTTCATCCTGGGGTCCTTGGCGTACTCCGCCCACATGTAGTCGCGATCCTCGTCGCTGACCATCTCCAGGGTGAGTTCGTCGTGGTTGCGCAGGAAGATGCCCCACTGGCCGCTGGCCGGGATGGCCGGAGTCTGGGCCAGGATCTCCGAGATCGGGAATCGGGACTCCCGCCGCGCGGCCATGAAGATCCGCGGCATCAGGGGGAAGTGGAAGCACATGTGGCACTCGTCACCGCCGACCTCTGGATCGCCGAAGTAGGCGACAACGTCAGCCGGCCACTGGTTTGCTTCTGCCAGCAGGACCGCGTGCGGGTATTCTGCATCCACGATGGACCGGCAGCGCTTCAGGAACTCGTGGGTCTCGGGGAGGTTCTCCCCGTTCGTTCCCTCTCGTTCGTACAAGTAGGGCACCGCGTCCAGCCGGAAGCCGTCGATGCCTCGATCGAGCCAGAACCGCATGATGTCGATCATGGCGTCGCCAACTGCGGGGTTGTCGAAATTCAGGTCAGGCTGGTGAGCGAAGAACCGGTGCCAGTAGTACTGCCCCCTGACCGGGTCGAAGGTCCAATTGCTCGGCTCTGTGTCCACGAAGATGATGCGCGCGTCCGGGTAGCCGGTGTCGTCGTCGGCCCACACGTAGAAGTCGCCGAACGGTCCGGTCGGATCGCGCCGAGATTCCTGAAACCATGCGTGCGCGTCGGAGGTGTGATTCATCACCAGGTCGGTGATCACCCTGATCCCGCGCGCGTGGGCGGCATCCAACAGCGCGACGAAGTCGGCGACGGTTCCGTACTCCGGCAGCACTGAGCGGAAGTCGGCGATGTCGTAGCCGCCGTCGCGTAGCGGTGAGGAGTAGAAGGGCGGCAACCACAGACAGTCGACGCCGAGCCAGGACAGGTAGTCCAACTTGTCGGTCAACCCGACCAGATCGCCGGTGCCGTCGCCGTTGGAATCGGAAAACGCACGAACCAGCACCTCGTAGAACACCGCGCGCTTGTACCAGCCGGGGGAGGCCGGCATCGCTCTTGCCGCCGCAAAGTCCTTGGCCGACGGTTCACGGTCGCCCGGCTGTGCCGGGTCGGTGGACGGTGCCATCCTCACCCTTCCTGGTAGCGGTGGGCACAGGCGGAACGGGCTGTCATCGAGGGCGCACCGAGATGACGTGCGCCACCCGGACGGCTGGATCCAACCCAACCACGTTGCGCTGACCCCAGTCGTAGACCTCGCCGGTCAGCAGATCGACCGCATCGAATCGGTCGGCCCAGCCGAGCCCGAGCGCCGGCATCCATAGTTCCGTCCGACCCCACACAGCGCGGTCAGAGTCAAGTACGACCGCCACCAGCACGGTGTCGCCGCTGCGCTCGTCACGTCGGGAGTAGCACAGCAGCGAGTCATCGGAGATCTCGTGGAACCACAGGCCCTTCATCCGTTGCAGGGCGCGGTGCTCGCGACGGATCAGGTTCAGCCTGCGCAGCAGCGGTTCCAGCGATCGACCCTGCTCCAGCGCGGCGGCATAGTCCCTGGGCCGCAGCTGGTATTTCTCCGAGTGCAGGTACTCCTCGCTGTCATGGCGCAGCGGCTCGTGCTCGAACAACTCGAACCCGGAGTAGACGCCCCAGCTGGGGGACAGGGTGGCGGCCAGCACCGCGCGGACGGCGAACATCGCCGGGCCGCCTCTGGTCAGGGACGCATGCAGGATGTCCGGAGTGTTGACGAAGAAGTTGGGCCGCATGTAGTCCGAGGTCCGGACAAGCTCTACGCCGTAGTCGATCAGCTCGGCCTTCCCGGTGCGCCAGGTGAAGTAGGTGTAGGACTGGCTGAAGCCGACCTTGGCCAGGCCCTGCATTATCGCCGGCCGGGTGAAGGCTTCGGCCAGGAAGATCACCTCGGGATTGTCCCGGTGCACCTGGGCGATCAACCACTCCCAGAAGTTGACCGGCTTGGTATGCGGGTTGTCCACCCGAAAGATCGTCACGCCGTGGGCGATCCAGAACCGCACCACCCGCAGGACCTCGGCGTACAAGCCCGCCGGGTCGTTGTCGAAGTTCAGCGGATAGATGTCCTGGTACTTCTTGGGCGGGTTCTCGGCGTAGGCGATGGTGCCGTCCGGTCGGGTGGTGAACCACTCTGGGTGCTCGGCAACCCAGGGGTGGTCCGGCGCGCACTGCAGCGCGAGGTCCAGCGCGACCGACAGCCCAAGGTTCGTGGCCGCGCCGACGAAATCGTCGAAGTCGTCGATAGTCCCCAGGTCAGGGTGCACCGCGTCATGGCCGCCGTCCACCGACCCGATCGCCCACGGCGAGCCGACGTCGTCCGCCTCGGCTACCACCGAGTTGTTGCGGCCCTTACGATTCACCTCACCGATCGGGTGGATCGGCGGGAGGTACACCACGTCGAACCCCATCGATGCCACCCGAGGCAACGCCGACACGGCATCCTGCAGGGTGCCGTGCCGAAGCGGCGTCCCGTCGGCGCCGATCTCGGCGCCGACAGATCGCGGGAAGAACTCATACCAGGAGCTGAACGCGGCCAATGGCCGGTCTACCCACACGTTCACGATCTGCGACCGGGTCAGCAACTCCCTGACCGGATCGGCCGCCAGCACCGGCCACAGGTCTCCCGCCAGCGTCGGGCCGAGCCGCTCGGCCAGCGGCCGCTGCTCGTCGCGCAGCGCGGTGACAGCGTCCCGGATCACCGCGGCATGCGGTTGACCGGGGCGCCTGGCGATCCGCTGCAGCAGTTGCGCCCCTGTCATCAGGTCGTTGGCCATCTCGTCAGCGCTCTGCCCGGCCGCCGCCTTCGCCTGTACCGCGTGCCGCCAGGTGGCCAACGGATCGCTCCACGCTTCTATGGCCAGCGTCCAGGTGCCCATCCGATCCGGCACCACCTGAGCATGAAAGCGGTCGGTGCCCGGCGCACCCTGGGTCATCCGCAGCAGTGGAGCCCCTCGGCGCCGGCCGCCCTCTCCCGGGCCGCGCCACACCACGTTGGCTGCCACGGCGTCGTGGCCCTCCCGAAAGACCGTGGCTGCGACGTCTATGAGCTCACCGACGACGGCCTTGGCCGGGAAGGCCCCGCAGTCGACTGTCGGCGAAATGTCGGCAATTGCGATGCGTCCAAGCACAAGCCCAACGTACCGGCCTTCCGGGTTGGGTGCAGACACCCCGCCCGGCGCGTGGATGTGGCCTTTCGGGCTGGATCGACTAAGTTCACCCCACGTGAAGGCATTTCGTCGACTGACCGTCCGCGCCCAGCCACCGCAAGCGCTCGCCGCGTTGGAGCGGCTTGTCCGCAACTTGCGGTGGACCTGGGACGCACCTACCCAGGACCTGTTCGCAGAGATCGACCCGGTCGGCTGGGAGCGGGTCGGCCACGATCCGCTCAAGCTGCTCGGCGAGGTGTCCGGCCCGCGGCTGGAGCAACTTGCTGCCGATCAGGTCTTCCTGGACCGGCTGTCGGGCCTGGACACTGGGCTGACAGAGTACCTCGGCGCACCCGGCTGGTACACCGAACAGGCGGCCGGTGATCCGGTCGTCGTGCACCCGGCTGCCATCGCCTACTTCTCCATGGAGTTCGGCATCTCCGACGTGCTGCCGAACTTCTCCGGTGGCCTAGGGGTGCTGGCCGGCGACCACTTGAAGTCGGCTTCGGACCTCGGGGTTCCGCTGATCGGGGTCGGCCTGCTGTACCGCTTCGGCTACTTCTCCCAGACGTTGTCACTCGACGGCTGGCAGCGCGAGCATTACACGGCGTACGACCCGCACGGGCTGCCGGTCGAACAGGTGCTGGGCAGCGCGGGCGAGCAACTGAGCATCTCCGTGTCGATGCCGGGGGACCGGCTGCTCACCGCGCGTGTCTGGCTGGCCAGGGTAGGTCGAATCTCGCTGCTGTTGTTGGATGCGGACATCGAGGCGAACGACGACGCCCTGCGGCAGGTCACCGACCGGCTGTACGGCGGCGATCAGGACCACCGCATCCAGCAGGAGATTCTGCTCGGCGTCGGGGGCGTCCGGGCGGTGCTGGCGTTCTGCGAGGCGACCGGGTACCCGAGGCCCGAGGTCTTCCACATGAATGAGGGCCATGCAGGATTTTCCGGTCTGGAGCGGATGCGCTCGCTAGTGGCTGAACACGGGGTGTCGGCCGACGAGGCGCTGGCCGCGGTGCGGGCCGGCACCGTCTTCACCACACATACCCCGGTGCCGGCCGGCATCGACAGGTTCCCGGTCGATTTGGTTCGTCACTACCTGGATGCCGACGACGCCGGGTTGTCCCGGCTGCTGCCCGGTCTGAGCGTCGCGGAAGTGATCGAACTCGGCGCCGAGGACGACCCGTCCCGCTTCAACATGGCCCACCTGGGTCTGCGGCTCGCGCAGCGGGCGAACGGGGTCGCGAAGCTGCACGGCCAGGTCTCCCGCCGGATGTTCGCGCCCCTGTATCCCGGGTTCGACGAGGATGAAGTGCCGATCGGATCGGTGACCAATGGGGTACACCTGCCGACCTGGGCGGCCAAGGAGATGCGCGGCGTCGCCGTGGATATGGCCGACTGGCGGGACCTTTCGACCGCTGAGGACTGGCCGCGCACCGACCTGGTCGACTCGCAGCGGCTGTGGACGCTGCGCGGGCTGCTGCGGCAACGGCTGGTGGAAATGGCGCGGACGGCGGTGCGGACCTCCTGGTTGCAACGGGGCCGGACCGAGGCGGAATTGGGCTGGACCGACTCCATCCTCGATCCTGATGTGCTGACCATCGGCTTCGCCCGCAGGGTGTCCACCTACAAACGGCTGACGTTGATGCTGCGGGATGCCGACCGGCTCAAGGCGATCCTGTTGGACCCGGACCGGCCCGTGCAGATCGTCATCGCGGGCAAGGCGCACCCGGCCGACGACGGCGGCAAGCGGTTCATGCAGCAGATGGTCACCTTCACCGACGATCCCGCGGTGCGGCACCGGATCGCGTTCCTGCCCAACTACAACATGAGCATGGCGTCGGTGCTCTGCGCGGGAGCCGACGTCTGGCTGAACAATCCGATCCGGCCCCAGGAAGCCTCCGGTACCTCCGGTATGAAGGCTGCGCTGAACGGGGTGCTGAACCTGTCCATCTCCGACGGGTGGTGGGACGAGCTGTTCGATGGGCACAACGGGTGGACCATCCCGAGCGTGGCGACCGCCGACGAAGAGCGGCGTGATGATCTGGAGGCGTCCGCGCTGTACGACCTGCTCGAGGACCGAGTGGCGCCGCTTTTCTACAACAGGAACGCAGAGGGCCGACCGGACGGCTGGGTGGATGAGGTCCGGCACACCTTGTCCTTCCTCGGCCCGCGGGTCCAGGCCACTAGGATGGTGCGCGATTACGTTCGCGAGTACTACTGTCCGGCGGCCGATTTCACCCGCCGGATGACGTCGGACTGGACCGTCGCGAAGGACTACGCGGCCTGGCTGGACCGGGTCAGGACTGGTTGGCCCGGGATCAGGGTGGTCGGCGTCGATGTATCCGGGATCGACTCCGATCCGGCGTTGGGCCACGCGATGACCGTGCGCGCCTACTTGGACTTGGGGCAACTATCACCCCAGGACGTCACCGTGCAGGCGGTGGTCGGCAGGGTCACCGCCGGCGGCGAGTTGACCGACACCGCTGTGTACGGCATGGACTTCATCGGCAACGGCGATGGCTACCGGTTCCAGGCGCAACTTCCGCTGCTGGTGGCCGGTTCGCTGGGTTACACGGTCCGGGTGCTCCCGCGACACTCGCTGCTGGCCTCGCCCGCCGAACTGGGCCTGATCACCACCGCATCCGACTGACCTTGCTGCGGGACGCTCGCCCGGACTGCTCAGCGCTGCCGGTGTGCCCACCACCAGCTCCGCGGTGCGCCACCGCACACCGAGATCTCCGGGTAGGGGAGCGAAGAGGCCTGCGCGGTACTCTTCGGGTCATACCCAGGGTCTGGACGATCCCGCCGACGAAAGGGTGTCAACCGATGGCTGAGGTGCGCAAGACCCCGGAACGCGGCACCGAAACCCCGCACCGGAAAGCAGGTGGCGGGCACCCGGTGCCCGGGCAGCCGAGCCGGGGCGGGACGTGACCTCAGCGACGGAGAGGGGGGACTGGGGCCGGTCCACCGTTCGGGACGTCACGTTTCCCGGAGCCCTTGGCCACGACATCGCCGGCGCCCTCGAGTTGCCCGCAGGTACTCCTCGCGGGTTCGCGCTTTTCGCTCACTGCTTCACCTGCTCCAGCCAGTACCATGCCACCCGGCGGATCTCCAAAGCCTTGGCCGAGCGCGGGTATGCCGTGCTGCGCTTCGACTTCACCGGGCTGGGCCGTTCGGGTGGGGAGTTCGCCGACACGTCCTTCACCAGCAACATCGAGGACCTCCAGGTGGCCGGTGCCTGGCTGAAAAGTCAGTGGCAGGAGCCAACCCTGCTCATCGGACACTCCCTCGGCGGAGCGGCGGTCATCGCGGCGGCCGGTGGCATGCCGTCGGTCCGGGCAGTCGTGACGATCGGCGCACCAGCCTGCCCGGACCATGTTCGGCACCTGTTCACGGACTCCCCAGATAAGGACCGAGTGCGGGTCAGCATCGGTGGCCGACCTTTCGTCGTCGGGCAGCAATTCCTCAATGACATTGCGCTCCAGTCGCAGCAGCAGCGACTGCGCGAACTCGGACGCCCATTGCTCGTGTTGCACTCCCCAACCGATCGTGTGGTGAACATCGAGAACGCCCGCAGCATCCTGGACGCCGCCCAGCACCCGAAGTCCTTCATCGCGCTGGACGGCGCCGACCACCTCCTGTCCGACCGTCGGGACTCGGAGTTCGCTGCCGATGTGATCGCCGCGTGGGCGCCGCGCTACCTTCCCGCACCGTCGCCGGACACACCGGGCGGCGGGGCGGCTGCGGGCACGGTGACCGTCATCGAGGAGGACGGCGACGGCTATGTGCACATCGCCAGGGCTGGTCAGCATCAGTGGGTGCTCGACGAGCCGCTGACGGTGGGTGGAACCGACCTCGGCCCCAACCCCTACGACGTGCTGTTGTCCGCGCTGGGCGCCTGCACGTCGATGACGATGCGGATGTACGCCAAACGCAAGGGCTGGGCCTTCGGAACCACGGTGGTCAGGCTGCGGCATTCGCGGGTGCATGCTGCCGACTGCGCCGAGTGCGAGACCAGCAGCGGGAAGGTCGACCACGTCGACCGGGAAATCGTCATGGACCCGGCCCTGACCCCGCAGCAACAGTCCGCCTTGCTGTCCATCGCCGACAAGTGCCCGGTGCACCGCACTCTCACCTCCGAGATTCACATCACCACCACCTCGAAGTAGCTGTCGCTCCAAGCAGCTGCTACCGAGGCATCGGCCAACTCAGACAGACCCTGTTCTTCCTTCGACCGTCCGAGCGGGCGAGGCCGTCGACATATGCCGTCACCGTATGGTGGAGGCTGGCCCACAGAGGAGGACTCAATGGATCTGTTGACACGCGCCGAACTCGAATCACTCGCGGAGCCAGCAGCAGGGGAGACGCAGGTATCGCTGTTCATGCCGACGCACCGGTTCGGCGCCGGCATCGAAGCGGACCAGCTCCGTTGGAAGAACCTTGTCGCGGGCGCTGAAGCCGTTCTCGCGGAGCGGATGCGACGGCCGGAAGTTGAGGCATTGCTCGCACCCGCCCGTCGCCTGCAGGACGCCGCGATGGACTGGCAGTACATGAGCGACGGGCTGGCCATGTTCCTGCGCAGCGGGTGGCACCGCACCTTCCGGGTTCCCGCGCCGATGCCGACGCTGGTCACCATCGGGAGCCGACTGGTGATGGGGCCGATGCTCCGACTGCTGTCCGGTGACGAGCACTTCCTGCTGTTGGCGCTGAGCCAGCGGGAGATCCGCCTGATGGAAGGCAGCCGCAATACCGTGGAGCAGGTCCAGTTGACCGACGTTCCCACCAGCCTGGAGGACGTGGTCGAGCCGCAGGAGCCGCGTTCGGACACGATGGCCCGTCCCGCCGCGAGCGCCGGAAGAGGAGGACCTGCCGTGTTCTACGGGCACGGCGCGGGGGACCAACACCTGAAGAAGGACGAGGTGACGCGCTTCCTCCGCGAGGTGTCTGTGGGGTTGCGGGACGTGCTATCCGGGCAGGCCTCGCCGATGGTATTGGTCGGGCTGGAGCACCTGGTCGCGGCCTATCGCGAGGTGAACTCCTACGGGCACCTCGCGGAGGAAGCGGTGCTGCACAACGCCGACCGGCTGCCGGCCGAGGACCTGCACCGGATGGCCTGGCCAGTTGTCGAGAAACAACTGCGGGACGAGCGGGCGCAGGTCATCGAGCGGTTCCGCGGGCTGGACGGCACGGGCCGGGTCTCCAGTGACCTGCAGGCGGTGGCGGTGGCTGCTGCCCAGGGGCGCGTCGAAGTACTGTTCGTCAAGGCCGACCCGTGGTGCTGGGAGCGCGGCGGCGATGCTGCCCCGATCGTGCAGCTAGGCGTCGACGAGCGCTACGCCGACTGCGAGCAGGTGGATTCGGCCGCGGTGGCGACCCTGAACAGCCGCGGCCAGGTCTACGCGACGTCGCAGCTCGTCGTACCCGGCAGCGAGGTCGCGGCGATCTTCCGCTACTGACAGCAGTCGATGGGACACTCGGCCGGCGGTGCCGGCATCGATCTCATCGTCACCACGACGCGCTTCCGGCTTCCGGCGGACGGCTGACGGCTGACGGCTGACGACGGTTCGTCGCCGTCCGTCAGCCGTCCGGCGACGTCGCGCGTACCAACACAGCTGCTGTCGTCGGTGCGGTTGGCAGGGCCGGAACGCCCGAGATGGAAGCCGTGGGACGCCCGATTCCGGCCGCCGCGTATACCGCGGCTTCGTCCAGCGTCTCATGGGTCAGCAGCTGCCCGGCGATCGACTCGAGTCGATCTCGGTTCTCCGACAGCAGCTGGCGCGCGTTGGCGTAAGCGCACTCGATCAATGATCGGACCTCTTGGTCGACTGTGCCCAGCAGCGCCTCGGACACGCCGATCATCCGCGGGTCGCCGTCCTTGGACAGCACTGTCATCGGGCCGACCCTATCGGACATGCCCCACCGGCCCACCATTTGCCGCGCTACGCCCGTTGCCTGCTCCAGGTCGCTCTCGGCACCGGTGGTCACCACCCCGAAAACCTCCTGCTCGGCGGCCATCCCGCCCAGCGCGCCGGTGATCCGGCCCAGCAGGTAGTGGCGGTCGAAGCCGTAGCGGTCCGACTCCGGAGTGGACAGGGTCATCCCCAGAGCCCGCCCGCGCGGGATGATCGAGACTTTGCGCACCGGATCGGCTCCGGGGGCCAGCATGCCCACTAGCGCATGTCCCGCCTCGTGATAAGCGGTGCGGCGACGCTGATCTTCCGGAATTACCACCGACCGCGCGATGCCCAACTGGATCTTTTCCAGCGCCTCGGTGAACTCGACAGCACGCACCTGGTCGAGCACGCGTCGCGCTGCCAGCAGCGCCGCCTCGTTGACCAAGTTCGCCAGGTCGGCGCCGGTCATCCCCGGGGTGATCCGGGCGACCTGCTCCAAATCGACGTCCGGTGACAACGGCACCTTGCGGGTGTGGACCTTGAGAATGTCCACCCGGCCCTGCTGGTCCGGCGCGTTGATGTGGATGTCACGGTCGAACCGCCCCGGGCGCAGGAGTGCCGGGTCCAACACGTCGGGCCTATTGGTGGCCGCCAGCACGACGACGCCCTCCGAGCCGGTGAAACCATCCATTTCGGTGAGGATCTGGTTGAGCGTCTGCTCCCGTTCGTCGCTGCCGCCGAACGATCGTGCACCGCCACGTGCCCGGCCGATGGCGTCGATTTCGTCGATGAAGACGATCGACGGCGCCACCTTGCGGGCTTCGCTGAACAACTCTCGCACCCGGCTGGCGCCGACGCCGACGATCATCTCGATGAACTCCGAGGCGCTGGCGGAGAAGAACGGCACCTCTGCCTCCCCGGCGGTTGCTCTGGCCAGTAGCGTCTTGCCGGTTCCCGGTGCACCGGACAGCAAGACTCCCTTGGGCACCCGAGCGCCGAGCCGCCGGTACTTGTCCGGATTCTTCAAGAAGTCGACAATCTCGGAGATCTCCGCCTTGACCTCGTTGATGCCGGCCACGTCGTCGAAGGTCGTTCGCACGGACTCGGGATTGACGGGCTTGCGCTTTTGCCCGCCGCCGAGCATCCCGCCGAACATGCCGCCGCCCGATTTGCGCATCCGCCGGAGGAACCATACGTACAGCAGCACCAGCAGCAGGATCGGACCGAACGAGATCAGCAAGTTGGTCAGGAATCCGCGGTGCTCCACCAACGAGGTGGCGCTGACCGTGGCACCCTTGGCTGTCAACTCGGCCAGCAGGTCGTCTTGCGCGAAGGTCGGCCTTTCGGTGGTGAACTTCTGGTAGGTCTTGTCGGACTCGCCCGGCACCGGGACGGCGTTCTTCAGTTGGCCCTCGATGGTGTCGCCTTTCGCGAACACCTCGGCGACGTTCCCTGCCTGCACCTGCCCGGTGAAATCGGTGTAGGACACGGTGACGGGACCGCTGAGGGAATCCTGCACCGAAAGGATGCCGAACAGCACCAGGTAGCCGACCACGAAGATTCCGATGATCAGCCACCAGCGTGGCTTCTTGGTCTCCTTGTCGTACCCTTCCGGTAGGCCCTCGGTCCGCCATGGCCGACCGGGTGGCCGGTCCTTGTCCGGCGGAGCCGGCGAACCTTGCGAGTCATCGGTTCGGTTCTCCCTGTCCGAGGTGTGCGAACGGCGCCCGTCGGAATCTTCGATAGCCGCAATGGGGCGTTTGATCACGCCCCAACCACCAGGCGGCGGACGACTTTCCCCGAGGTGTGTCATAGGGCCATCCTCACACCACTCGTGTGCGGCCGACTTGGGCGCACCGGGAAACCTCCGGCTGCTGTGAAGTGGGCAACGCCGTAAAGCCGGCGCAGCGCGCGCCGAATGCACCGCCAGCGCCGTCATCAGCCGCGCTGATGATGCCCTGTCAGGCCTCGTCCTCGCCGGTGCGGTGCGCCCGCAGCAGCCACAGCGTCCGGCCGGGGATGGTGATCGCGATGCCCGAGGACAGCGGCGCGGGGTCGAACGGTCGGCCGGTCGCCGAGTCGGTGTCGATGACCGGCGTGTACGCCTCCCCGTACGGCGCACCCGGCAGGGTGATCTCGGCCGGCGCCGACCCTGAATGCAATACCAGCAGCCAAGAATCGTCGGCTAGCGGACGGCCGTCTGGTCCGTGTCCGCGCACGTCGCGCCCGTCCAGCCACATCATCAAGGTTCGGCGGCCGGTGTCGAACCAGTCCGAATCCGTCATCTGCTCACCGGCCGGGGAGAACCAGACCAGGTCGGGCACTCCGTCACCCCAGGTCGGCGCCCGTCCGTCGAAGAACTCGCCTTGGTGCAGCGCCGGGGCCTCCGCCCGCACGGCCAGGGTGTGCCGGAAGAAGGCCAGCATGTCGGCGGCCGGGCCGGCGTCGCAGCCCGTCGCCGGGTCGGCGTCGGCTGCGGCCGACATCACCGGATCCCAGTCCAGCCAACTGATCTCGTTGTCCTGGACGTAGGCATTGTTGTTTCCGCCCTGGGTACGCCACAGCTCATCGCCCATGGTGATCATCGGGGTGCCGGTGGACAGCAGCAGGGTGGCGGCAATGTTCCTTGCCTGTCTCGTGCGCAGCGCAAGGATCGCCGGGTCCGCTGTCTCGCCCTCCGCGCCGTAGTTGGCGCTTCGGTTGTCGTCGGTCCCATCGTGGTTGTTTTCCCCGTTGGCCTCGTTGTGCTTGCGCTCATAGGACACCACGTCGCGCAGCGGGAATCCATCGTGCGCGGTGACGAAGTTGACCGAACACCAGGGCCGGCGCCCACGGAACAGGTCCTCCGAGCCGGACAGCCGATACCCGAGGTCTCGCACGCCGCCGACGCCGCGCCAGAAGTCCCTGAGGCTGCCACGGAAGTGGTCGTTCCACTCGGCCCACTGGTAGCGGAACCGGCCGATCGCGTAGCCCTCAGCAGTGGCGTCCCAGGGTTCGGCGATCAGCTTCAGCGTCGACAGCAGCGGGTCGGCTTCGATGGCCGTCAGCAACGCGGACGCCGGATCGAACGGACCTCCGCCGGGCCGGCCGAGCACCGGGGCGAGGTCGAACCGGAATCCGTCGACGCCCAGCTCGCCGGCCCAGTAGCGCAGCGAGTCGGTCACCATCCTGATCACTGGCAGCGGCCCGCTGTCGATGGTGTTGCCGGTGCCGGTCAGGTCCTGCCCGTCCGGCAGGTAGTACGTGCCCGGCGACAGCCCCCGCCAGGACAGCGTCACCGGCCGGCTCGGTCCACCCTCGCAGGTGTGGTTATAGACCACATCGAGCACCACCTCGATGCCCGCTGAGTGCAGCGCATCCACCATCGCGGCGAACTCCGCGGTCTCCCGGCCCGGCGAAGTGGCGTAGCCAGGGTGCGCTGCGAAGTAGGACAGCGTGGAGTAGCCCCAGTAGTTGGTCCGACCGGTCGCCGCCAGCAGCGGCTCGTCGGCGTGCGCGTGCACCGGCAGCAGTTCCACGGTGGTGACCTGCAAACTCTTCAGATGCTCGATGACCGCGGGGTGGGCGACGCCGGCGAACGTGCCGCGCATCTCCGGTGGAACACCGGGGTGTCGGCGGGTGAGACCTACCACGTGAGCCTCGTAGATGACCGTGTGTTCCCAGGGCACCCGAGGTCGGCGCACAGTCGAGCGGACCGGCGCGGCAACCACTCCCAGTGGCGCCTTGCCGCCGGTGTCGGCGCCGAGGGTGTCGGCGGCGTCCAGGTCGTAGTCGGTGCCGGTGACCTTGAGGGCATATGGGTCCAGCAGGAGCTTGGCCGGGTCCGTTGCGGCCACCCGGTAGCCGTACCGCTGGCCGGGACGCACCCCAGGGACAAAAGTGTGCCAGATGCCGAAGGTCTGCTCGGCCATGGTGAGCCGACGTTCCTCGCCTACCGCGTCGACCAGGCACAGCTCGACCTGGTCGGTGCCGTCGGCAACCACTGCGAAATTGGTGCCGCCCGGGCCCGGTGTCGCGCCCAACGGCAGCGCCGCGCCCGGGAATGGGCTGGCCGCTGAGACTGGGGTCGGCACAGCGGGGCCGGCCAGCGTCGTCATGCCCCCGATTGTGTCGCAACGGTCCTGAACACACTGCGCAGACCCCGCTCCGGTGTGCCGTCGGCGGATTGGGGCGGCGGGTACGGAACAATGGATCTCGTGACCATCACCATCCGACCCGGGCCAGACTCTGTCCTGCATCTGTGGGCGGTGACGGTGCGACGCGGCTCGTCGATCCTGCTGGACTCGGTAAGCCTGAACGTCAACGCCGATGAGCGATGGGTGATCCTCGGCCCGAACGGCGCCGGCAAATCGACGTTGATGCAGATCGCAGCCGCGCAGCTGCATCCAACTTCCGGGCGGGCGCACGTGCTGGGCGCCCGGCTCGGTGCCGTCGATCTGTCGGAGATCCGGCCGAGGATCGGGCTGTCGACTGCTGCGCTGGCAGCCAGGGTTCCGTCGATGGAACTGGTCCGCAACGTGGTGGTGTCGGCCGGATACGGCGTGGTGGGTCGGTGGCGCGAAAGCTATGAACAGATGGACTTCGACCGAGCCGACGAACTGCTGGAAGCGATGGGCGTCGCCCGGTTCGCGCAGCGCAAGTTCGGCACCCTGTCCGAGGGCGAGCGCAAGCGGGTGCTGGCGGCCAGGGCGCTGATGGCCGACCCCGAGTTGCTGTTGTTGGACGAGCCGGCCGCCGGCCTCGATCTGGCCGGCCGGGAGGACCTGCTGGCTCGGCTGTCTGCACTGGCCGTCGATCCGTCAGCGCCGACGACGATCCTGGTGACCCACCACGTCGAGGAGATCCCCGTCGACTTCACCCATCTGCTGCTGCTGCGCGGCGGGGCCATCGTCGCGGCCGGCCCGATGGAGCAGACGATGACACAGGAGAACCTGTCCGCAGCCTTCTCGATGCCGCTGTACCTGCAGTCCAGGCGCGGCAGGTACTTCGCCAGCGCCCTGTAGCCGGCCGGCACAGTCAGCACGATCCGCACAATCAGCACAGTCGGCACAGTCGGCACAGAAGGGAAGATGCGTCATGGGTCAGTTCGTGCACGTCGAGATCGACGGTTCGATAGGGGTGATCCGGCTTGACCGGCCGCCGGTCAATGCCCTCAACTCCGCGATGCACGGCGAGATTGCCGCCGCCGCACACGAGATCGAAACGAACAGCGCGGTGCGCGCCGTCGTGCTGCACGGCGGCCCGAAGGCGTTCGCCGGCGGGGCGGACATCAAGGAGATGGCCGACCTGGGGCCTGCCGAGATCGCGGTCTTCGGAAAGGGCCTCACCCAGGCGATCGATGCAGTGGCCAGGATCGCCAAGCCGGTCACCGCGGCGGTCACCGGTTATGCGCTGGGCGGCGGGCTGGAACTCGCGCTGGCCGCCGACTTCAGGTTCGTCGCGGACGACGCCAGGCTCGGCGTGCCGGAGATCACCCTCGGCGTGTATCCGGGAGCCGGCGGCACCCAGCGGCTACCGCGGTTGATCGGCGTGACCCGAGCCAAGGAGATGATCTTCACCGGCCGCCCGGTAAAGGGCGCGGAGGCGGTGACGATCGGGCTGGCCAGCAGGGCGCTGCCGGCAGCAGAGGTGCTGACGGCGGCGATGGACTTTGCCCGGCAGTTGGCCGGCGGGGCCACGCTGGCGATCGGCGCAGCGAAGGCCGCTATCGACAACGGCATGGACGTGGACTTGGCCACCGGGCTGCGCATCGAATCCGCCGGATTCGCCGCGCTGTTCGGGACGCAGGATCAGAAGACCGGCATGCGAACCTTTATCGAAGAAGGCCCTGGCAAAGCCACCTTCTCCGGACGCTGACGGCCGGCTCGGGACCGGCGGAGTCGGGACTGCCTGGTGTCATACCCGTTTTCCCTGGAGGACGTCCGATTCCTTCGCTCCGCAGCCGGCGAGGCCGCCTTGGTCGTTGCTGCTGAGCTGACGCTGACCGAGTCCACGCTGCTGACGGACCTGACCCGGCTGCGGCGCGAGTGTGCCGACCACGCCGCGCCTGTCGCCGAGACAGTCCGGCTGCGCCGCAAGGCCGTTGCGCGCTGGGGCGCCGGGTACCAGGAGTGGTTGCTGACCGGCGAGGCGCTGCAGCAGGCGGCGCCGCCGCTGGTGGCCGCACATCGGGCGCGGCGCCTTTCCGGCAACGGCGTGCACGACGTGACCTGCTCCATCGGCGCGGACCTCGCCGCGCTCGCCGCCGCCTGCCCGGTGGCGATCGGGTCCGACCTGGATCCGGTTCGCCTCGCCATGGCCCGGCACAACCTGGTGGTAGCCGGCGTCCCGGTTCTGTTGGCGATGGCGGATGCGCGGGCGGTGAGCAGCCGCGGACTGGTGCGCTACGCCGACCCCGCCCGGCGTGACGGCACCGGCCGGCGGATCACCTCAGCGGACACGGTGCCGTCGGTGGCCGATCTGGACGCCGCAGACCCGGGCGACCTGCCGGTGCTCCGGCTTCCCCCGGGCATCGACTACCCGGCGTTGGCCAGGCCGGGGGAGATCGAGATCGTCTCCCTGGACGGGTCGGTCAGAGAGGCAGTGAGCTGGCCTCCACCGCTCGCGCGGGTGCCCCGGCGGGCTACCGTGCTGCGCTCGGCCGGGGTCGGCTACCAGCTGACATCGCAGGATGCCGACGACGTCGAGATCACCCCGATCGGGCAATGGCTGATCGACCCCGACCCGGCAGTGATCCGGGCCCACCTGGTGCGGCACTACGCCGCCAGGCACGGGCTGACGCAGATCGACCCGCATCTGGCTTACCTCACCGGCCCGCAGCCGCCGACGGGGATGAGGGCGTTCCGGGTGCTGGACGCGGCGCCATACCGGGAGCGGACGATCGCCGGATGGGCGCGGCGGGACCGGATCGGCACCCTGGAGATCCTCCAGCGCGGCACAACGCTGATCCCGGACGAACTGCGCCGCCGGCTCCGGCCCGCGTTGACCGGGCCGACCAATGTGGCGCGGACGCTGGTGCTGGCCAGGGTGGGTCGCGCAGTCGAGGCGTTCTGGTGCACGGCGGTCGCGGGCGAGTGAGGCTTCGTCCATGCTCGGGAGTCGCCGGCCGCTGCCGCGGGGTGCGGCACGTAGGTTGGCAGTCGTGACTTTCGAACTCCTCCCCGCCGTTGACGTCGCGGACGGCCGCGCCGTGCGACTGGTCCAGGGCAGGGCCGGTACCGAGACCAGCTACGGTCCGCCGCTGGACGCCGCAGTCGCCTTCCAGCGCGCCGGCGCCCGGTGGATTCACCTGGTGGACCTGGATGCCGCCTTCGGCCGGGGCTCGAACGCGGACCTGCTCGCCGAGGTGGTCGGCGCGCTGGACGTCGACGTGGAATTGTCCGGAGGCATTCGCGATGACGCCTCACTGCAGGCGGCGCTGGCCACCGGATGCACCAGGGTGAACATCGGCACCGCGGCGCTGGAGGATCCGGACTGGTGCGCATCGGCGATCGCCCGGTTCGGCGACCGGGTTGCGGTCGGTCTGGATGTGCGCGGCACCACCCTGGCGGCTCGCGGATGGACCCAGGATGGCGGTGACCTGTGGGAGGTACTGGCCCGGCTGGATGCACAGGGCTGCGCCCGCTATGTGGTCACCGACGTGACCAAGGACGGCACACTGCGCGGGCCCAATATCGATCTGCTGCAACAGGTGTGCGCGGCAACGAAGGCACCGGTGGTGGCCTCTGGCGGGGTGTCGTCGCTGGCGGACCTGGTGGAGTTGGCCGGCCTGGGCGCGGATGGGCTCGAAGGCGCCATCGTCGGCAAGGCGTTGTACGCGGGCGCGTTCACCCTGCCGCAGGCGCTGGCTGCCGTGGGTGACGGATGATGCGCCCTGCGAAGACGGATCGCCTGCTGTGCGCCCTGGGGCTGCACCACTACGTCGACTTCCCGGACCCCAACCCCGAATCCGGCGGGCTGGAGAAGCAGGGCTACCGGGCGTGCACCCGCTGCCCGCGGGAGAAGGACACCAAGGTCTTCACTCCGCGACAGTGGTTCAGCGGCAAGTTCCCAGACTGAGTCCTTGCGGGGCGCTACACCGGCAGGCTCAGCCCTCGGGATTCGGCCGGGCGCGTCCGCCGCGGCTGCGCCGGGCACCCGCGTGGTCGTCAGCCGTGGCCAGGGCGTCTGGCCGAGTGAACCACGTCGAAATAGCGTGGGCGCCCGGTCCGTAAGCTGGCCCTATGTCCGTTGCCATCCGCGTGATCCCGTGCCTGGACGTGTCGCAGGGCAGGGTAGTCAAGGGCGTGAACTTTGTCGACCTGGTGGACGCGGGTGACCCGGTCGAGCTGGCTGCCCGATACGACGCCGAGGGCGCCGACGAGCTGACGTTTCTGGACATCACCGCCACCAGCGACAACCGGCAGACCGCGTACGAGATGATCCGCCGGACCGCCGAGCAGGTGTTCATCCCGCTGACGGTCGGCGGCGGAGTTCGCACGGTTGACGACGTCAACGCGTTGCTGCGAGCGGGCGCGGACAAGGTGGCCATCAACTCTGCGGCCGTGTCCAGACCGGCATTCCTGACCGAGGCGGCGGGCCGGTTCGGCGCCCAGTGCGTGGTGCTGGCGATCGATGCCCGTCGGGTGCCTGCCGGCTGCGCGTCCGGGTTCGAGGTGACCACGCACGGCGGACGGCAGGGCACCGGGATCGACGCGGTGGACTGGGCCCGGCGGGCGCAGCATTCCGGCGCGGGGGAGATCCTACTCACCTCGATGGACACCGACGGCACCAAGGACGGCTTCGACATTGAGCTGATCCGCGCTGTCCGGCAAGCAGTCTCGGTACCGCTGATCGCCTCCGGCGGTGCCGGGACGGCCGAGCATTTCGTAGCCGCGGTGACGGCTGGAGCGGATGCGGTGCTCGCCGCCTCGGTGTTCCACTTCGGCCAGATCTCGATCTCCGCAGTGAAGCGGGCATTGTCGGACAGCGGGTTCCAGGTGCGGATGACGGAAGGAGCGGGCCGGTGATCAGCGCTTCTGGTGGGGGTGCTCCGCAGGCACTGCTCTTCAACCAGGCCGGGTTGATCTGCGTGGTGGCGCAGCAGTTCGACACCTACGAAGTGCTGATGGTTGCCTGGATGGACGCCGAGGCGCTGCGCCGCACTCGGGAGACCGGTGCCGCTACCTACTTTTCACGCTCACGCCAGCAGTACTGGGTGAAGGGCGAGACGTCCGGCAACACCCAGCGGGTAGTCGAGATCCGAAGGGACTGTGATGGCGACACCCTGCTGCTGCTCGTCGATCAGACCGGCCCCGCCTGCCACACCGGCACCCGCAGTTGCTTCGACGGCAGGGTGATCCCGCTGCACTGACTGGCACAAGGCTGACGGGGCGCTGTGGCGTGTGGGCCCTGTGTGCTCTCGGGCTCGATCAGGCGCCGGCGATCTGCGCAGACCTGGAGCGGCGCAGCGCACTGATCACCCACGGGGCGGCTAGCAGAACTATTGCGGCGGACAGCGCGTTCAGCCCGCCGAAGCCGATGATGCCGAGCAGCGGCCCGGACACCGCCGCGCCGAACGCAGCGGCGACGTTCATGCCGGCGTCCGCAGCACCCTGCACCGAGGTCCGCTCCGCCGCCGGCACCGATTCGGACAGCAGCGCGGACGCGGACACCAGGCACAGCGACCAGCCCAGGCCGAGCAGCACCAGGCCGATCGTCACCCGCACCGTGGACGTGCCGGAGGTTCCAGCCACCGCGGTCGCGGCAAGCAGCACCACGCAACCGGCCAAGATCACCGGCAACCGGCCGAACCGGTCGGCCGCGGCGCCGACCAACGGGGAGGCCGCGTACATGCCCAGCACGTGCATGCTGATGGTGATTCCGACCAAGGTGATCGATGCCCCGTAGTGGTCCATGTGCACCGGCGTCATCGTCATCACGCCGACCATCACCGCATGAGCGCAGCACATCGCGATCAACGCCACCCGGGCACCGGGGTTCCGCCAGGCGGCTGCCAACGCACGCCGCACCGATAGGCGGGGCACCGAGGGCCCGGTACCCGCGGTGCTGGATGCGGCCAGCAGCAACGGATCCGGCCGCAGCGCGATGGCCACGCCGGCTGCCGCCAGCTGCACCACGCCGGCGATCACGAACGGCCCGGCCATGATCGGTATGTGCAGTGCGTGGGACAGCGCCTCCCCGGGAGCGCCGAGGTTCGGGCCGAGCACCGCGCCGACAGTGGTGGCCCAGACCACCAGGGACAGGTGACGAGAACGGTGCTCGGGCGGCGACAGGTCGATAGCGGCGTAGCGGCTCTGCAGCGATGTCGCCGTCCCCGCTCCGCTGGCGAGCATGCCGACCACGAGTACCGCGATGGCCGCCGGGCGTCCGGAAACGCCGTTCGCCAGGATCGCGGCCGTCGCCAGGCAGATCGATCCGAAGGCCGCGAGCAGCCACCCGGAACTGAGCGAGATGCGGCGCCCGCGCCCGACGGCCAGCAGCGCCAGCGGCACGGCCAGCGCTGCGGCACCCACCGTGCCGCCAGTGCGGGCGACTCCGGCCCAGCCTTCGGAACCGGTCACCTGCTCGGCCAGGATGATGCCGACGCTTGGAACCGCTCCCAGCCCGATGCTGCCGGCGATCTGGCTGGCCGACAGCAGCCGGAGGGTGCGGCGCTGCACCGAAGCGATTCCGGGGTCGGCAGCCCAGTGCAAGCGTTCGGGTATCGGGGCGTCCCGCGCGGGGGTAGCGGCCATTGCGATCCGGTCCTGATTCGCGGTATCAGGCCGGAGTGCCGGCGCGACCGAGCCGGTGGGCGATCTCGGTCAGCAGGTGATGCGGAGTCGCCAGGTTGACTCGCAGGAAACCCGGTGCCCCGCAGCTAGTCCCGTCCACCCCCTGGACGCCGGCGGTGTCCGGCAGCGTCGCCGAGTCCAGGCCGGTCTCCCGCAGATCCACCCAGCCCAGGTAGGTCCCTTCTGGTGGGGTGAACTTCGCGGCGGGAAGTTCTCGCGCGAGCTCCGCGGCGAATAGCTCCGCGCCTGCGTTGATGTACTCCAGGCAGGCGGCAAGGTGCTCTGCGCCGGCGGTGTAGGCGGCGGTGGCCGCGATGGCGCCGAGCGGGGAAGCCCCGTGGGTGGCGATCATCGGCAGGTCCTCCCAGCTGCCACCCCGGTAGCCGGGATCGATGATCAGCTGGGCGCAGCACAGGCCCGGCACGTTCCAGCCCTTGGACGCGGAGGTTGCGGTGACTGTGTGGGTCGCTGCGGCTGGACTAACGGTCGCATAACACACGTGCCGATGCCCGGCGTGTACCAGTGGAGCGTGGATCTCGTCGGCGAACACGAACGCGTCCGCGGCCTGCACCACCTCGGCCAGCCCGGCAAGTTCCTCCCGGCTCAATACCCTTCCGGTCGGATTGTGCGGGTTGGTCAGCACGAAAAGTGCCCCTGGCGATAGCACTGCCGCGATCTCGTCAAGGTCCAACGCGAACCGGCCGTTGGTTTCGGCCATCGGCACCGTGATCAGCGTGCGGTTCACCACCGAGGGCAGATCCAGGAACGGCATGTAAGCCGGCACCGGGAGCACGATGGGAGCCGCGCCGGGCACCAGGTGATTGACGGTGATCTGCAGCCCGGTCAGCACATCGGCCACCAGGTGAACGTCGGCCGGATCGACGGTGCGGCCGTAGCGTCGATGCCACGCGGCTGTCGCCTCGGCGCACTCCCGGGCCACCCAGGTCGGCAGGTATCCGGTGAGCCCACGCTGCACTGCTGCGGTCACTGCGTCGGTGACGGCAGCCGCCGGCGGCAGGTCCATCTCGGCGATCCATGCGGCGATCACGCCCTCCGCTGCGGCGGTCCACTTCAGCGACCCGCCGTCGCGCAGGTCCTGCTCGGTCGTCGCGTCCATCGCAGCAGCCAGATCCATGCGCGACACGGTATCGGCACGTCGGCTCTGCACCAGTGCCCGCCCTCCGCAGCACCATTGCCTCGGCGCGCGCCGTGCCCCGCCTGCCCGCCGGGGGCGGCCCGCGCGCCCACCAGCCCGCTACTCCGGAGTATGCAGACATCTGCGGCGGGATTTCACTGCTGGCTTCGGAGCCAAGGGGAGGTGGCGCCCGCGAGACCTCCGCGACGCGCCCTCGCTGAACCTCGGGCAGCCAGGAAGTTGTCCCCCTCGTTGAACACCATCCACAGGGCGGTGCGCGCCGATTGGTACGAGCGGTAGTTCCGCCTTGGATGGCCTGATGCCACGAGCGCCTCAGGCCGGTCTCGCCGAATTCGCCCGACGAGCCGGTCTCGACGGCATACTGGCGCACCAGGACGGGGTGATACGTCGTGATCAGGCGCTAGCCGCCGGGGTATCTCGGAGCCGCATCGACGGACTCCTTCGACGTGGTGGTTGGACAGGAATGCTGCCGGCCGTGTACGGGGTCGACGTGGACCCGTGCGCGGCCGGAACCAGAATCCGTGCGGCTTGGCTGTGGGCGGGCGATGGCGCCGTCGTCACCGGAGCTGCGGCGGCCCGGTGGCTCGGCCTGACAACCGCCATGCCGCCGGTCATCGAGTTGGCGGCTCCTCCGCCGCGAGGATCAACGCGCGCTGACGGTGTCGTGGTCGGGCGGGTGATCATCCCGCCCGAGGAGCAGCAATGGAATGACGGAATCGTCGTCACCAGTGCCGTTCGGACCTGCCTTGACCTGGCACGTCAGGGTAAGGCGAACCATCTGGAGACCGCATTACGAACCGGGCGCCTTCGGGTGCAACAACTGCCTGCCTCACTGGAATGGAGCGAGCATCGGTGGGGTCAACGGCGAGCCCGCGCGGCGGTGGAAGCCGTCGCCGACAATCCGTGGTCATATGCCGAACGCATAGCCCATCAGTTGCTTCGAGGCGCCGGAATCACCGGATGGGTTGCAAACAAGCCAACACCTGTGCTCGGCGGTGTTGTCTACCCGGACATTTCCTTCGAGGAGATCAAGCTCGCCATCGAGATTGATGGGCGGCTGCACCACGATGAGGCGAAGGACTCCGAAGCCTTCGAACGAGATCACGCTCGCCAGCTGGCTCTGGCCCTGGCCGGTTGGTTCGTCATCCGGGTGACAGTCCGGCAGCTTCTCGACGAGCCCGCAGTGGTGATCGCCACGATCCGGAGAGTGGTCGACCGGCTGTCGAAGCGGTGATGCGGTGGGTGCGCCGATAGGACACCCTGGTCCGGTATTCCGCTACTCCGGAGTATGCAGCGACTTTCGGCGAGATTTCACTGCTGGTTTCGGAGCCGCGGAGGACGGCCGGAGCCGCGGCGGGAGCGCCGGGGAGGGCGTGTCCGGCGCGCGTTGCCGCCCCCGGCACAATGACAGCCATGCCAGCAGCGCCACTCGGTGTGACGGTCCCAGACCGCAGGACCTTCCGGGCGCTGGCTCTGGACAAGCACGCGCCCCGCAGGGTGATCCCGGTTACCCGCCGGCTGCTGGCGGATGCCTTCACCCCGGTAGGCCTGTTCGCGACGCTGGCCGCCGACCGGCCAGGGACCTTTCTGTTGGAGTCCGCCGAGCACGGCCGCTCCTGGTCCCGCTGGTCGTTCGTGGGTGTGGACTGCAAGGCGGCGCTCACCGAATCACGCGGAGGCGCGGTGTGGTTGGGCACGGTTCCGGCGGGCTTACCTACCACGGGCGATCCGCTCAGCGTCTTGCGGGAGACGCTGCGGCTGCTGCACACCGAGGCACTGGACGGGCTACCTCCGCTGACGGGCGGGATGGTCGGCTATTTGGGCTACGACGTCGTCCGGCGGCTGGAGAGAATTGGCGTGGATGGTGCCGGGCGAGCCGGGCGAGCCGGACCAGCCGGGGCAGCCAACGACGAGCTGGGTACCCCGGAGCTGGTGATGCTGCTGGCCACCGACCTCGCTGCACTTGACCACCACGAGGGCACCGTCACGCTGATCGCCAATGCAGTCAACTGGGACGCCAGCGATGAGCGAGTCGATGTGGCCTACGACGACGCGGTCGCACGGTTGGATGCGATGACCGCGGCGTTGGCCCGCCCCGTGTCGCTGCCGGCGGCCAGCTTCACCGCGGCGGAGCCGCGAGTGCACCGGCGAACCACGTCACCGGACTACCGGGCCGCGGTGGCTGCGGCGCAGGAGCATATCAGGGCGGGCGATGCGTTCCAGATAGTGCTGTCCCAGCGGTTCGACGTCGATCTGGACGGTGCCGTCGAGCCGCTGCAGATCTACCGAGTGTTGCGGACCACCAACCCCAGCCCTTACATGTACCTGCTCAACCTGCCGACGGCGGACGGCGAGCCGCTGTGCATCGTGGGGTCGTCACCGGAGGCGCTGGTAACCGTTCGAGACGGCACCGCGACCATGCATCCGATCGCCGGCACCCGGCCGCGGGGGGCCACTGAGGAAGACGACGTGGTGCTGGCCAAGGATCTGCTGGCCGACGCCAAGGAACGCAGCGAGCATGTGATGCTTGTCGACCTCGGACGCAATGACCTCGGACGGGTCTGTGTCGCCGGCACGGTATGCGTGGTCGACTTCTTCACCGTCGAGCGGTACAGCCACGTGATGCACATCGTGTCGACGGTCACTGGCACAGTGGCGCCGGGGCAGACGGCGTTGGACGTGGTCACCTCGTGCTTCCCTGCCGGGACCCTGTCCGGCGCGCCGAAACCTCGCGCGATGCAGATCATCGAGCAGCTCGAACCTGCCCGTCGGGGCCCTTATGGCGGGATCGTCGGCTACCTGGACTTCGCGGGAGACGCGGACACCGCGATCACCATCCGCACCGCGGTGCTTCGCGGCGGCAAGGCACACGTGCAGGCCGGTGCCGGCGTGGTAGCCGACTCGGTGCCGGCCACCGAGGACGCCGAGTGTGCCAACAAGGCAGCAGCGGTGCTCGCCGCCATAGGCGCGGCGCAGTCCTGGCGACAGGTCTCTGGGGGCCACTGACTTTCGATGAACACTGACTTTCGATGAACACTGACTTTCGATGAACACTGACTTTCGATGAACACTGACTTTCGATGCGAGCTGATGTTTCGATGAATCCTGATGTCTCGATGGACACTGATGCGATGAATGCTGGTTTTCGATGAATGCTGACGCAAAGGTGAGCCGCCGCGCTGGGCGCCGCGGGCCAATGATGGTTGTCCTGGTCGCGCTGCTCGGCGCGGCCGCCGCTGCCAGCGCGGCTGCGATCACCTGGTGGACCGCACCGTATCGGGACAGCCTCACCGGCGCGCTGACGGTGAGCGCCAGCGGGGCCCAGCAGGTGCCGGAGTTGGTCCCGCTGGCGCTGGTCGCGCTGGCCGGGTTGGGTGCCACATTCGCGACCAGGGGACGTGCGCGCGCGCTGATCGGGGGGTTGCTGGCGGCCTGCGGCGCGCTGCTGGCGGTCCACTCGGCCATCGCGTTCGGCAGTGAGCCGACATCTGTGCTGACCGACCTGCGACGGCCCGCCCAACCGGCCGGCCCCGCGGTCATGCACCCCCTCGGCCCGGCGGTAGCGATGGTCGGCGGGCTACTGATCGCAATGGCCGGCGTGCTGGTGCTGCTCGGCAAGGCTTCCATGGTCAAGATGGGGTCCCGCTACGACGCACCGGCCCGGCCAAAGGGGGCTGACGTGCAGGCGGACCTGTGGCGGGCGCTGGATCGCGGGGCTGATCCGACGATCGACCAAGCTACTGACCGGTCTGTGGCCGACACTGCCGGCCTGTCCGCAGGCGCTGCTGCCGATTCGCCTGGGCCAACCGCGCCGCCGGGTGGTGTAAGAGGCACTGGGCCGCGCCCGCTACCATGATCGTGCCCAGGCGGCCCCGGCCGCCCACCGTGCCGGCGGCTTCGGACCGAGGTTCGTGACGACCCTAGGAGACGATCGGGTGAGTGTGTTGGAGGCCATCCTCGACGGCGTACGCGAGGATCTCGCGGCCCGTCAAGCGGCCTTCCCGTTCGCCACTGTGAAGGCCATGGCTGCTGCGGCACCGCCGCCGCTACCGGCGATGGCCGTGTTGAGGGCGCCTGGCGTAGGGGTGATCGCCGAGGTCAAGCGGCGCAGCCCGTCGAAGGGGAAACTGGCAACCATCGCGGACCCGGCCAAGCTGGCCGCGTTGTACGCGGACGGGGGAGCCAGGGCCATCTCGGTACTCACCGAGGGGCGCCGGTTCGGGGGCACCCTGACCGACCTGGATGCGGTCCGCGCCGCGGTGGAAATACCGGTGCTGCGCAAGGACTTCATCATTACCCCCTACCAGGTGCACGAGGCCAGGGCGCACGGTGCCGACATCGTCCTGCTGATCGTGGCGGCGCTGGAACAGAACGTGTTGCATGGTCTGCTGGAGCGCGTGGAGTCGCTCGGCATGGTGGCGCTCGTCGAGGTGCACACCGAAGCGGAGGCCGACCGGGCGTTGCAAGCCGGCGCCGGGGTGATCGGCATCAACGCGCGCGATCTGACCACGCTCACCGTGGACCGCGACGCGTTCGGCCGGATCGCCCCCGGTCTGCCCTCCGGCATTCTGACCATCGCGGAGTCCGGTGTCCGTGGCCCCGCCGACCTGCTGGCTCTGGCCGGTGCCGGCGCGGACGCCGTGCTGGTCGGGGAGGGTCTGGTCACCAGCAGCGACCCCAGGGCGGCCGTTGCCGATCTGGTGACGGCCGGCTCTCATCCGTCCTGCCCTCGGCCCAGTGACTGAAGGCGCCGCGGTCGCCCGCGCGGAAGAGCACATGCCGCTGCCGTCCGACGGAATGACTGGAACGCCGCACGACCCGGACGCGCGCGGCTACTTCGGCACAATGGGCGGCCGCTGGCTGCCCGAGGCGTTGGTGGGGGCGCTGGACGAGGTCGCAGCCTGCTATGACAAGGCCCGCCACGACCCGGATTTCCTGGCCGAGCTGGATCGACTGGCCGCCGATTACACGGGTCGGCCCAGCCCGCTGACCGACGCTCGTCGGCTGTCTGCGCATGCGGGCGGCGCGCGCATCCTGCTCAAGCGCGAGGATCTCAACCACACCGGCAGCCACAAGATCAACAACGTGCTCGGGCAGGCGCTGCTGACCGTCCGGATGGGCAAGAACCGGATCGTCGCGGAGACGGGCGCGGGGCAGCACGGGGTGGCAACGGCTACCGCCGCGGCACTCTTCGGCTTGCGATGCACCATCTACATGGGCCAGATCGATGTACAGCGGCAGGCGCTGAACGTGGCCAGGATGCGGCTGCTCGGAGCCGATGTGATTCCGGTAACGGACGGCTCGGCTACCCTCAAGGACGCCATCAACGAGGCATTCCGGGACTGGGTGACGAACGTTTCCACCACCTCCTACGTGTTCGGCACGGCGGCCGGGCCACACCCGTTCCCCCTGCTGGTGCGGGACTTCCAGCGGATTATCGGCCTGGAAGCGCGCCGCCAGGTGCTGGATCGGACCGGCCGGCTACCGGACGCCGTCGTCGCCTGCGTCGGCGGTGGTTCCAATGCGATCGGCACTTTCCATGCATTCCTGGATGACCCCGGGGTGCGGCTGATCGGTTGCGAGGCGGGCGGCGACGGGCTGGACACCGGGCGGCATGCAGCCACTATCAGCGGCGGGACGGTGGGCCTGCTGCACGGTGCCCGCTCCTACCTGCTGCAGGACTCCGACGGTCAGATCGTCGAGTCGCACTCCATCTCCGCGGGGCTGGACTATCCCGGCGTCGGCCCCGAGCACTCCCACCTGTCAGAGATCGGTCGGGCCGAGTACCGCTCGATCACCGATGCGCAGGCGATGGATGCATTCGCGTTGTTGTCCCGCACCGAGGGCATCATCCCGGCCATCGAGTCAGCGCACGCGGTGGCCGGAGCCGTCGACCTGGCCCGCGAGCTCGGCCCGGACGCCACCGTGCTGGTGACCGTCTCCGGCCGCGGCGACAAGGATATGGAGACCGCGATGGCTTGGTTCGGTCTGGACGGCGCCGGTGGCATCGCGCCGGATGGCTCGGCAGCGGGGCTCCGATCATTTGGGCAGCCAGCAGCAGGGCAGCGATGAGCGCAACAGCACTGGCGACGTTGTTGGCCGGCACCCGCGATCAGGGCCGGGCGGCACTCGTCGGCTACTTGCCGGCCGGCTACCCGGACGCCTCCGGTGCCGTCGAACTATTTGCCGCGTTACGAGATGGCGGCTGCGACCTGGTCGAGGTAGGCATGCCGTTCTCCGATCCGGTTCTTGACGGGCCGGTGATCCAGACAGCACAACGTGCGGCGCTGGCCAACGGGTTTCGCACCGCCGATCTGCTGCGCACCGTCGAAGCGGTCACCACGGCAGGCGGTCGCGCCGTGGTGATGTCCTACTTCAACCCGGTCTACGCCTACGGAATCGACGCGTTCGCGCGTGATCTGGCGGCGGCCGGCGGATCTGGGTTGATCACGCCGGACCTGATCGTCGACGAGGCGGCGGACTGGCTCGCCGCGGCCGCCGAGCACGACCTGGCGCCGATCTTCCTGGTGGCACCGTCGTCTCCGGCCGAGCGGATCGCGCTGACCGCCGCAGCGACCCGCGGATTCCTGTACGCGGCGTCCACTATGGGCGTCACCGGGACGAGGGACAGCGTGTCCGGCTCCGCTGCCGAGTTGGTGACTCGCTGCCGGACGGTCACTGATTTGCCGATCGGGGTCGGGCTCGGCGTGCGTACCGCGGATCAGGCCGCCGAGATCGCCGGCTTCGCGGACGCGGTGATCGTCGGGTCCGCCTTCGTCTCCGCCGCGGAGCACGGGGCGGGCGCCGTTGCCGCGCTGGCGACGGATCTTGCGGCGGGGGTTCGCAGGTCGACGGTTCGGGAGGCCCGATGATTCCACATCTATTGGATATCCCCTCGCCGCCCCGGGGGGTGTGGGAGCTGGGTCCGCTGCCGATCAGGGCCTACGCACTGTTCATCATCGTGGGCATCATCGTGGCCACTGTGTGGGGCGGGCGCCGCTTCGTCGCCCGCGGTGGTCGCCCCGGCCGAATCACCGACCTGGCCGTGTGGATGGTCCCGTTCGGGCTGGTGGGCGGCCGGCTGTACCACGTGATCACCGACAACGAGCTGTACTTCCGACCTGGCAAGAACCCGTGGAACGCCTTCGCCATCTGGGATGGTGGGCTGGGCATCTGGGGCGCCATCGCGCTCGGCGGGGTGGGCGCCTGGCTGGGCTGCCGGCACTACCGGATTCCGCTGCGGGTGGTTGCCGACTCGCTGGCCCCAGGCATCGTGCTGGCCCAGGGCATCGGCAGGATGGGCAACTACTTCAACCAGGAGCTCTTCGGCTCCCAGACGACGCTGCCCTGGGGGCTCGACGTCTTCCTGCGGACGCCGGGCGGCGTCGCCGGAACCGCGGCCCAGTGCGGCACCGGGGAGTTTCCGACCGCCTGGATCAAGGCGGATCCGACGGTGCTCTGCGGCACGTTCCATCCCACCTTCCTGTACGAGTTGCTGTGGGACGTGGGTGTGGCCGTGTTCGTGGTGTGGGCGGACCGCAGGTTCCGGCTCGGTGGCGGCCGGGTGTTCTGGCTCTATGTGGCCGGCTACACCCTGGGTCGCGGTTGGATCGAGATGCTGCGTATCGACACCGCCAACCACTTCCTCGGCCTACGGATCAACGTCTTCACCTCCGCGATCATGCTCCTTGTCGCAGTCGTCTTCCTGGTCGTGCTGCGCAAGCGGCAGCGGGAAGATCCGGAGTTGGTGTGGGGGATCGGTCCAGGTGAGCTGCAGCGGCCGCGCGGCATCGGCACCGGGAACGACGGTCACGATGCCGACCCTGACAGTGGTGGTTCTGAGGGGACGGATGCCGGTTTCGCCGCCACGGACGCTGGCGGATCTGATGTGATCAATACCGACGAGGCCCCGTCGCATGACGGTGGATTTGACCGCGACGAACCCGAAGCAGTACCGGCACAGGCAGTGCGCGAAGGTGCAGAACCCGAGGGCAGCTCAAGTGCCGCGCTGTCAAATACCGGCCCGTCAAATTCCACGTCGTCAAATACCACGTCGTCAAATACCATCTCGTCAAATTCTGCGCCGTCGAATACTGCGCCGTCGAATACCACTGATGGGCGACATACCGCACCCTGATCCACCTGGAGTTGGCGGCGTCACGATTGACAGGAACTGGCCCAGAATGGCCGGCGCGTGCACCCTGGAACAGCCGGGCCATTCCGCCGCAGCGAAACAGGTCAAGTTGGTCGATGCAGCCCGCGTCCAGGAAGGTGTCAGCGCTCGAATCGAAGAGGCCATGAAGACCGGACGCATGGAAGGCCTTCAGCGACGGTGCCATGGCGATCTTGATCACCATTACGGTGCTCGGCTTGCGCGACCACAAGGACGACACCTGGAACGATCTGCGTCAGGCGTTGCCGACAGCGCTGATCTACCTGGCTGATCTACCTGCGCAGCTTCAGCTTCATCGGCATCTATTGGAACAATCATCACAACATGATCGCCGCCACCGAGCGGGTCAATGGCACGTTGTTGTGGGCGAATCCCACCTGCGGTACTGGCTCTCGCTGGTGCCGTGGACGACGTCGTGGTTGGGGTGCTCGCACTTCGCTCGGGTGCCGACTGCCTACGGCATCAGTCTGCTCGTCTGTGCGGTCGCCTACTCCTCTTGCAAACAACGATCGTCCGCCTGTAGGGGAAGGGATCGATGCTGGCTGCTGCGATCGGTGGGGATTAGAAGGGCAAGGTGTCGCCGGCTCTGTATGTGGTCGGGATCGGCTTGTCCCTTGCGAACCTGCCGGCTGCGGAGATCGTGTTGTACGTCGTCGCGGTCACATGGTTCATTCCCGACCGGCGCGTCGAGTCCCGGCTGGCTTCAGGAAACGCCTGACCGGCCGCTGGGGCGCGAACGATGGACTCGGCACCGGGACCTGGTGGCTGCCTGCCGGCCGGGTGCACAGTCGGTGGGCCGTGATGTAGCGTGATTGTCACCGGGCCACTGCCGTCCTGGTGATCCGGGAGGATCCCGACGTGCAGGACGGCGAACCCGCCTCATCGGCACCCTCCCGTAGCGGACCAATCCGGCAGCAACCCGTCGGTCTGTTCGCGCCGGCTCCACTCCTGCTGCGGACCCGCAGTGTCCGGACAGCGACCGTTGTCCGCGGCCGCACCGCGCTGATGTCGACGGGAAGTGATCTTCGTGCAGTTCTCGGCCTTGCCGGCGGCGCAGGGGATGTACCAGCCTGCCGATGAACATGATTCCTGCGGCGTTGCCGCGATTGTCGACATCCACGGCCGGCGCAGTCACCGGATTGTTGCCGATGGCATCACCGCGCTGGCCAACATGGACCACCGGGGAGCGGCCGGCGCCGATCCGTGTGTCGGTGATGGTGCGGGCCTGCTCATTCAGGTACCGGACGAGTTCTTGCGCGCCGAGGCCGGCTTTCCCCTGCCGACGAACGCGAACGCGGTCGCCGGTCAGGCGTATGCAGTCGGCATCGCCTTCCTGCCTGCGGACGATCGGGCAAGGGCCACCGCCAAGCAGATCATCGCCGACATCGTTGCCGACGAAGGACTCGAACTGCTGGGCTGGCGGCCGGTGCCCATCGACCCCGCAGGTTCCGGCGTCGGACGGATGGCACAGGATGTGATGCCCGCGTTCGAGCAGCTGTTCGTCGCTGCGCCGCAGCCGGTCGGCGGCGAACGGGCCGCCGGCCTGGCCCTGGACCGTCTCGTCTACCCCGCCCGCAAGCGCATCGAGCACGAGACCGAGCGCTCCGGCGTCGGGGTGTACTTCCCATCGTTGTCCAGCCGCACCCTCGTCTACAAGGGCATGCTGACCACCGCGCAGTTGCCGACATTCTTCCCGGACACCACCGACGAGCGGACGATCAGCGCGATCGCGGTGGTGCACTCCCGGTTCTCCACCAATACATTCCCGACCTGGCCGCTGGCGCATCCGTTCCGATTCATCGCGCACAACGGCGAAATCAACACGGTACGCGGCAACAGGAACCGGATGAACGCCCGCGAGTCGCTGCTGGCCACCGACCTGATTCCCGGCGACCTGGCCAGGGTGTTCCCCATCTGCACCCCGGACGGATCGGACTCCGCCACGCTCGACGAGGTGTTGGAACTGCTGCATCTCGCCGGCCGGTCGCTGCCGCACGCAATGCTGATGATGATCCCGGAGGCCTGGCAGAACAACCCGGACCTGGACCCGGCAATTCGCGGGTTTGCCGAGTTCAACGCCAGCCTGATCGAGCCGTGGGACGGCCCCGCCTGCGTCACGTTCACGGACGGCACGGTGCTGGGCGCGATGCTGGACCGCAACGGACTGCGCCCCGGACGCTGGTGGCTGACCACTGACGACACGGTGGTGCTGGCCTCGGAGTCGGGGGTGCTGCCCATCCCGGCGGAGCAGGTCGTGCAGCGCGGCCGGTTGCAGCCGGGCCGGATGTTCTGCGTGGACACTGCGGCCGGGCGAATCGTGCCGGATGCCGAGATCAAGGCGAGTCTCGCCGCACAACGGCCATACCGAGACTGGGTGGAGGCCGGGCTATTGCGGCTTGCTGACCTGCCGCAGCGCGAACACATCGTGTCCCCGCACCTGGCAGTGCTGCGCCGTCAGCAGTTGTTCGGCTACACCGAGGAGGAGCTGCGGATCCTGCTGACCCCGATGGCGACAAGCGGTGCCGAGGGGACCGGATCGATGGGCACCGACACCCCGGAAGCGGTGCTGTCCGAGCGGCCCCGCCTGCTGTTCGACTACTTCAGCCAGCTGTTCGCGCAGGTCACCAACCCACCACTGGACTCGATCAGGGAGGCGGTTGTTACGTCCATGTCCTCCGTCATTGGACCGGAACGGAACCTGCTCGATCCGACGCCGGCCTCGTGCCGGCAGATCCTCCTGCCGTTCCCGGTGCTGGACAACGACGACCTCGCCAAGCTGATCGGCATCAATGACGACGGCGACCTGCCCGGTTACGCTGCCGCAGTGATTCCCGGCCTGTACAAGGTGGTCGGCGGCGGCGCAGCGATGGCCGCCGCGGTCGAACGGGTACGCGCCGAGGTGGACGAGGCGATCGCTTGTGGCGCAGGTATTATCGTGCTCACCGACCGCGATTCCGACGCGGAGCATGCGCCGATTCCATCACTCCTGCTGACCTCAGCCGTGCACCAGCACCTGATCCGGGTCAAGGCACGGACACGGGTGGCACTGGTGGTCGAATCAGGCGACGCGCGCGAGGTTCACCACATAGCCCTGCTTCTCGGCTATGGCGCCGGAGCAGTGAACCCCTACCTGGCTCTGGAGACTGTCGAGGACATGGCCTCAGCTGGGCTGCTCGGCGACACGGCGCCGCGCGATGCTGCCCGGAATTTGGTGTACGCGCTGGGCAAGGGCGTGCTGAAGGTGATGAGCAAGATGGGCATCTCCACGGTCGGTTCCTACCGGTGCGCACAGGTTTTCGCCTGCCTCGGTCTGGACCCCGGTGTGCTCGACGAGTACTTCACCGGCACCACCACCCGCACCGGCGGCACTGGCCTGGACACCATCGCAGCGGACGTTGCCGCCCGGCACGACTTGGCCTTCACCCCGAACGCCACCGCGCTGGAGCACCGCAAGCTAGAGGTCGGTGGCCAGTACCAGTGGCGACGCGAGGGCGAAATCCACCTGTTCAACCCGGAAACGGTCTACCTGCTGCAACACGCGACACGGTCCAAGCAGGAGGCGGTGTTCCGCAGGTACACCGCAGCGGTCGATGCGTTGTCCCGCAAGGGGGTCACCCTGCGCGGCCTGTTCGAACTGCGCACCGGGGCGTTGCCGGCGGTGCCGATCGAGGAGGTCGAGCCGGTCGGCGAGATCGTCAAGCGGTTCGTCACCGGCGCCATGTCCTACGGCTCGATCTCCATCGAGGCGCACGAGACGCTGGCGGTCGCGATGAACAGGCTGGGCGGCAAGTCCAACACCGGCGAGGGCGGCGAGGACGTCGCCCGCCTGCTGGACCCGGCCCGTCGCTCCTACATCAAGCAGGTGGCCTCCGGTCGGTTCGGCGTCACCAGCGCCTACCTGGTGAACGCCGGCGAGATCCAGATCAAGATGGCCCAAGGCGCCAAACCCGGTGAGGGTGGCCAGCTCCCGGCGCACAAGGTGTATCCGTGGATCGCCGCCACTCGGCACGCGACGGCGGGCGTCGGACTCATCTCGCCTCCTCCGCACCACGACATCTACTCCATCGAGGACCTCAAGCAGCTCATCCACGATCTGCGCAACGCCAACCCGGCAGCGCGGGTGTCAGTGAAGCTGGTGTCCGAACCCGGCGTCGGCACGGTCGCTGCCGGGGTCACCAAGGCCCACGCCGATGCGGTGATCGTGGCGGGTAACGACGGTGGCACCGGTGCTGCGCCGCTCACCTCGCTCAAGCACGCCGGGCAGCCCTGGGAACTCGGGCTTGCCGAGACCCAGCAGACGCTGCGGCTGAACGGGTTGCGCGAGCAGGTGCGGGTCCAGGTGGACGGCGGGTTGAAGACGGGCCGCGACGTGGTGATCGCCGCGTTGCTGGGCGCCGAGGAGTTCGGCTTCGCTACCGCTCCGCTGGTGGTCGCCGGCTGCGTGATGATGCGCGTGTGCCACCTGGACACCTGCCCGGTGGGCATCGCAACACAGAACCCCGTCCTCCGCGACAGGTACACCGGCACCCCCGAATTCGTCGAGACCTTCTTCACCTACCTGGCGCAGGAGATCCGGGAGTACCTGGCGGCGCTGGGATTGCGCAGCATCGACGAGGCCGTCGGACACGCTGAGCTGCTGGAGATCTCTGGCGCTGTCGAGCACCACCGGGCACATGGTTTCGACCTGGCGCCGTTGCTTGAAATCCCCGACGTGGACAGCGATCTGCGATGCACCCATCCTGCGGTACACGACTTGTCGCAGACCCTGGACGCCCGACTGATCAAATTGGCAACACCGGCGCTGCGCGATGGCGGTGCCGATCACATTCAACAGCAGGTGCATATCGCGCAGCCGGTGAACAACACCGACCGCACGATCGGCACCATGCTGGGCTCGGAGGTGACCCGAATTTTCGGCCCGGACGGGTTGCCGCCGGGCACCATCGAGCTTGCGCTGACCGGCACTGCCGGGCAGTCCATCGGGGCCTTCCTACCGCGCGGGATCGCCATCACTCTCGTCGGCGACGCGAACGACTATGTCGCCAAGGGACTGTCCGGTGGCACGGTGGTGATCCGGCCGGACGAGAACTCTCCCGCTCAGGCACCGGACGCGCCGCCGCAGGTGATCGCCGGCAACACCATCGGCTATGGCGCCACTTCCGGTGAGCTGTATCTGCGGGGGACTGTGGGGGAGCGTTTCGCGGTCCGAAACTCCGGTGCGCTGATGGTCGCGGAGGGCACCGGCGACCATGCGCTTGAGTACATGACGGGTGGCCGGGTGGTGATCCTGGGCAGCACCGGGCGCAACGTGGCGGCTGGGATGAGCGGCGGCATCGGCTACTTGCTGGACGCTGACCCGCGCCGGGTGAACACCGAGCTGGTGGACACCGGACCGCTGGAGCAGGATGAGGTGATCTGGCTCGGCGACGTGGTCAGCACCCATGCCAAGCTCACCGGCTCCCGGATCGCTGCGGCGTTGCTGGCAGACTGGCCGACCGCGGCCCGGCGGTTCACCAGGGTGATGCCCCGCGACTACGCCAGGGTCCTGCAGTTGCAGTCGCAGGCGGAGCGAGACGGTGCCGACGCCGATCAGCTGATCATGGCGGCCAGCCATGGCTGATCCGAGCGGATTCCTCAAGTACAGCAGGCAGACACCGGAGCGCCGACCGGTGCCGTTGCGGCTGCAGGACTGGCAGGAGGTCTACACCCCGTTCTCGGCGCAGGCCACCCGCGACCAGGCCGCCCGTTGCATGGACTGCGGTGTCCCGTTCTGCCACAACGGCTGTCCGCTGGGCAATCTGATACCGGAGTGGAATGACCTGGTCCGGCTGGGTCGCTGGGAGGATGCGTCGGAGCGGCTGCACGCCACCAACAACTTCCCCGAGTTCACCGGCCGGCTGTGCCCGGCGCCGTGCGAGGGCTCCTGTGTCCTCGGCATCGACGACGAGCCGGTGACGATCAAGTTGATCGAGCAGGAGATAGCCGACCGGTCCATCGCCGCCGGCGGGCTGGCGCCTCGGCCGGCGGCGCTGAGCACCGGCCGCAGCGTCGCGGTCGTCGGCTCCGGTCCGGCAGGGCTGGCCGCAGCACAGCAACTGTGCAGGGCCGGTCATGCGGTGACGGTGTTCGAGCGCGACGGCAGGGTCGGCGGCTTGCTGCGCTACGGCATCCCGGAGTACAAGATGGAAAGCCAAGTGCTGGACCGACGGCTCGACCAGCTGACCGCAGAGGGCGTCAGGTTCCTCACTCACTGTCAGGTGGGGTCCGATATGTCGGTCGAGGAGCTTCGGCGACGGTTCGACGCGATAGTGCTGGCGACCGGTGCGACCGTGCCAAGGGAGTTGCAGGTGCCCGGCCGGCACCTGGGCGGGGTGCACCAGGCGATGGAGTACCTCGTCCAGGCGAACAAGGCGGTCGAGGGCACCATCGCGGTCCCGACGATCAGCGCCCGAGGGAAGCAGGTGGTGATCATCGGCGGCGGCGATACCGGAGCGGACTGCTACGGAACGGCGCTGCGCCAAGGAGCCACGTCGGTCACCCAGCTGGATATCAGATCGCAACCCCCACCGTCGCGCGACCCGTCCACACCGTGGCCGACGTACCCGCTGCTGCTGCGCACCACAGCCGCGCACGAAGAGGGTGGCGAGCGGCTGTTCGGCGTCAACTCCACATTCTTCGAGGAACGCGACGGCCACGTTGCGGCAATCCGGTTGGTGGAGGGCACCCGGATTCCTGGCGGATTCCGACCGACGCCTGGCACCGAGACGCGTACCGAGGCCGACCTGGTGCTCTTGGCACTTGGTTTTGCGGGCCCGGAAACCGACGGCGTGGTAGCCGAGCTCGGCGTGCGGGTGACCCGACGGGGAAACGTCCGCCGGGACTCCTCATTCATGACGAACGTGCCCGGCGTGTTCGTGGCCGGTGACGCCGGGCGCGGGCAATCCCTCATAGTGTGGGCGATCGCCGAGGGCCGGTCGGCTGCCGCCGGCGTGGACGCCTACCTGGCCGGAGCCAGCGCGCTACCCGCCCCGCTGGAGCCCACCGCGGTACCGCTGGCCTGAATACGGCGCGCCGTCACCGATTCGGAATCGTTCAAGAGATGCCAGTAAGGTAGGTCAGATGAAGCGTCGAGCCAAGATTGTCTGCACGCTGGGACCGGCGACGTACAGCGCCGAGGCGATAGCGGAGCTCGTTGAGGCCGGCATGGACGTCGCAAGGCTGAACTTCTCTCATGGCGATCACGCCGACCACCAGGAGGTATTCAGGCGGGTGCGGCAGGCTGCCGCTGCGGCCGGCCGACCGGTAGGCATCCTGGCCGACCTGCAGGGGCCGAAAATTCGACTCGGCCGGTTCGCGGACGGGCCAGTGATGTGGCAGACCGGTGAGCAGGTCACCATAACTGTCGAGGACATTGAGGGCAGCCACGACAGGGTGTCCACCACCTATGCGGGCCTTGCCGACGATGCCAGGCCCGGCGACCGGTTGTTGATCGACGACGGCAAGGTCGGCCTGGTGGTGACGTCGGTCAGTGGCCCCGATGTCGTCTGCACCGTGACCGAGGGCGGTGAGGTCTCCAACAACAAGGGCATCTCGTTGCCGGAGATGAATGTGTCGGTGCCGGCGATGAGCGAGAAGGACATTGCCGACCTGAAGTTCGCGCTCGAGCTGGACGTCGACTTCATCGCGCTGTCCTTCGTCCGCTCACCTGCCGATATCGACCTGGTGCACCAGGTGATGGACGAGGTTGGCGCGCCGCGCCTGCCGGTGATTGCCAAGCTCGAGAAGCCCGAAGCGGTGGCCAACCTGGAGGCCATCGTTGCCGCCTTCGACGGGGTGATGGTGGCTCGCGGGGACCTTGGCGTCGAGCTTCCGCTGGAGCAGGTGCCGCTGGTGCAAAAGCGCACAGTGCAGATCGCCAGGGAGAACGCCAAACCGGTGATCGTTGCCACCCAGATGCTCGAGTCGATGATCGAACACTCCCGGCCCACCAGGGCCGAGGCCTCCGACGTGGCAAATGCGGTGCTGGACGGCGCCGATGCGTTGATGCTGTCCGGAGAAACATCGGTCGGCAGGTACCCGATCGTTGCGGTTCGCACCATGGCCAGGATCATCGAGGCCGTCGAGGCGGAGTCGGTGGCCGTTCCGCCGCTCACTCACGTGCCCCGGACCCGGCGCGGCGTGCTCTCAGTCGCGGCCAGGGACATCGGCGAGCGGCTGAATGCCAAGGCGCTGGTGGCTTTCACCCAGACCGGTGACACGATCCGCCGGCTGGCCCGGCTGCACACCGAACTGCCGCTGTTGGCTTTCACTCCGGTGGAGGCGACGCATCGGGAGTTGTCGCTCACCTGGGGCACCGAGTCATTCCTGGTCGACTCTGTGGATTCGACCGATGCGATGGTCCGGCAGGTGGATGCGGCCATGCTTCACATGCCCGGGTACCAGCCAGGCGACACCGTGGTGATTGTAGCGGGATCGCCGCCGAACACGACGGGCTCGACCAACCTGATCCGGGTTCACCGGATCGGCGCCGACGACGTCTGAGCGCGCCATCGGCTCGGTCGACCTCGGCTCGGTCCACTTCGGCACTGTCCGAACCGGTGGTCGGACGCCGTGGCCCGGCAGGTTACGGTGACTCCCGTGGCAGCACCGACACCTGACCAGAGTGGTCTGACGACGGCCGACGTCGATACCGATGGGGTACCACGCGGCCAGCTGGTGCTCGACGCACTGGTGCGGTTGCTGGACCTGGAAGTGCTGGAGGACAACCTGTTCCGCGGAGTGTCGCCGGACGTATCCCCGGTGCGGGTGTTCGGCGGCCAGGTGGCTGCCCAGTCGTTGACCGCCATGGGCCGGACGGCTCCGGCCGACCGAGCGGTGCACTCGCTGCACGGCTACTTCATCAGGCCCGGCGACCCGAGAGTGCCGATCATCTACCAGGTCGAACGGACCAGGGACGGCCGTTCGTTCACCACCCGGCGGGTTTCGGCCATCCAGCACGGGGCGCCGATCTTCACCATGTCGGCGTCCTTCCAGCTCGACGAGCCCGGCATTGACCACGCACTATCGATTCCGCAGGTGCCGGCGCCGTTGAGCCTGCCGACCTACGCGGAGCGGCTGGCTCCAATGCGCGAGGCACTGCCGGTGTGGAGCACCCTGCCGCGCCCGTTCGATATCCGCTACGTCAACGACCCGCCGTGGCTTTCCCGGCTGTCAGGGCCGATACCCGGCGCGCACAACCGGGTCTGGTTCCGGGCGGATGGGCAGCTGCCGGACGACCCGCTGCTACACGTGTGCGTGCTGGCTTACCTGTCCGACCTCACGCTGCTCGACTCGGTGCTGGCCACCCACGGTCTGGCCCCGGGTGTCGACAAGGTTCAGATGGCTTCGCTGGACCATGCAATGTGGTTCCATCGTCCGCTGCGGGCCGACGACTGGATCCTTTACGACACGGCATCGCCGAGTGCGTCCGGCGCCCGCGGCCTAGCGTCCGGCTACTTCTTCGATGCGGACGGCCGGATGCTGGCCACGGTGGTGCAGGAGGGGCTGGTTCGGCTGCGCTGACCGGCTGGAAGCATGCAGACCACGGTGCGCTCCCTACTGGTTCTTCACACCCGGCTGGTCAGTTCGGCCAGCAGTGCGTCGATGTGCCGCTCGGTGGTTGTCGTCGCGCCGACGGCGACCCGGATCAGGGTGCGGTCGCCAACAACGGTGTGTGACAGGTACGCCCGGCCGGAGTCGTTGATCGCTGCCATCAACGCGGCGGTGGCCTGGTTGTCCGCGTCGACACCGGCTCCGCTGCGAACATGCAAGCAGACCAGCGAGAGCGACCGGTGGGTGACCGCGAACCGTTCGTCGCCGGCGAGTCCGGCGGCAAACCTCTCGGCCAGCGCGATGCCGGAGCGGATGTGTGCCGCCAGCCCGTCCGGCCCGTAGTGCCGCAGCACCGCCCACAGCTTCAGCGCGCGGAACCGCCTGCCCAGCTGCAAGTGCCAGTCCCGGTAGTCGATCACCGTGCCCGCGTCGGACTGGGCGGTGCGCAGGTATTCGGGGTTCTCGGCCAGCGCCGAGGTCAGCGCAACCCGGTCGGCGACGTAGAAGGCATCGCAGTCGAAGTTCGTCAGCAGCCACTTGTGCGGGTTGGTGGCGTAGGAGTCGGCCAGCTCCAGTCCGGCGTTCAGCACCACCCGCCACTCCGGGGCGACCGCGGCCACACCTGCCCAGGCCGCGTCGACATGCAGCCACGCCCCGTACTTCCTGGCAAGCTGACCGATCTGCTCCGTGGGGTCGATGGCGCCGGTCCCGGTGGTGCCGACGGCCGACACGATCATGGTCGGGACCAGCCCGTCGGCGACATCCCGGCTCAGCGCCGCCGCCAGCGCAGCGGGGTCCATCGGGCCACCGGGAACCGTGGTCGCGATCTTACGGAGATTCCGCGCGCCGACGCCGGTCACGGTGACCGCCTTGGCAACGCTGGAGTGGGCTTGTTCAGAGCAGTACACCGAGTACCGGCTGGTGATGCCGTCGGCTCGAACAGTGCCGCGGCTGACCCGGTGCAGCGCAGCGACCAGCGCAGTGAGGGTGGCGGTGGATGCGGTGTCGTTGATCACGCCACCGCCGGTGCCGGTAGAGCGGAACTGGTCAGGTAGATCGAGCAGCTCGGCGAGCCAGTCTATGGTCCTGGTCTCCACCTCGGTGGCCGCCGGGCTGGTCGCCCAGACCATGCCCTGCACCCCCAGCCCGGCGGCCAGCAGCTCACCGAGGATCGCCGGGCCGGAGGCGTTGGCCGGGAAGTAGGCGAAGAACGACGGGTGCTGCCAGTGGGTGATACCCGGCATCACAAAATCGTCCAGATCGGCCAGCAGCGCAGTGATGTTCTGCCCGCCGGCCGGCGGGTGCAGCGGCAGCGCGGCGGCGATCTGGCCAGGAGCGGCGGGGGAGCGGACCGGGAATTCCTCGATGCGCCGCTGGTAGTCGGCGATCCAGTCGATGACGGCATGGCCCTGCTCGCGGAACTCCTCCGGAGTCAGGTGTGTCGGCGGGGCGGCGGGCGACGTGTCCGGGAGGGCTGGGGAGTGGGGTTCGGTCACCGGTCCACGGTAGGGCGGGTTGGATTCGCCTGACGCACCGGCACCGTCGGCTCGCTTCCCAATACCAACGGCGCGGCCCGGCACTCAGCCGATCGCGGCGCCGACGTCGAGCAGGCTGACCCGCAGCACGAAGGCGGCCTCGGCGCCAATCACGCAGTCCACCAATCGCAGCAGCCTGGCGGTGAACTCCGGGCCGTGCGGCTCCTCGATCGGCTCGGCGAAGTGGTGGGCGATTTCGTGCAGCACCACGAGTTCCCGCAGCGCCCAGGCGGTGGTGCCGCGGTGCAGCGGCAATGCGATCGTGTGTCCGACCCGCTCGTAGTGGGCCCGAGCTGGACCTTGCCGCTCGCGGACTGTCACCGGTGTGGCTGCGTTCAGCCACTCCTGACGAACCCACGGCAGCTCCAGTACTGCATCGACATACCGCTGCACGGAGGCTATGTCGCCGAACTTCCGCTCGATGGGCAGGGTAACGCTGGACCCCGCCAGTTGGACCACGGGGAACTCGGCGGACCTGTCCAGTATGCGGGCCACCAGGTCCTCCGCTCGGTAAACCCGGGCCCGCTGATGATCGCGGTCGGTGCCGGCCCGGCCGGCGCCACTCCTCGCCTTGGCATTCCCAGCCCCGCCGTTCCGAGCTCCGTCGTTCCCAGCCCCGCCGTTCCCAGCCCCGCCGTTCGTTGGGCTGCCGTTCCAGACCTTGCCGTCCCCGTCAGCGCCGGCCGGGCCGGGCGCGTCCTTGCCTGGCGCCTCCCTGCCGAGCGCGTCCCTGGCGAGCTCGCCCGGTGCGGGATCACGACGTGCCTGCCCGCTCACCCGGCGATACCGGTTCGGGCGCCGCCAATGGCCCGCTCTCCGCCCAGCCGCGCCGATCGACCGGCGCGGTCGCCGGCTCGGCTGGCGTGAGCGGAGTGCCCCGCGGTCGCGCTGGATCCGCGCCAGGTACCGTGCGCGATGGAGTGGCTGTGGTAATGGTCGGCGAGTTCGAGTTGCTTGTCCCGCAACACCAATGCCACTCCGGCATCGGGTCGGTCGGCCACCGCCTGCTGCGTGGCGGTTGCCTTGGCCGCCGTCAGCCGCAGTCCGATGCGTTTGGCGAAGGCACGTTGAAAGCTCAGCCGTGCGGTCGAGGCGTGCACCGGGCGCACCTCCCAGCGGCGGAGCGTGTCCGACCACCGCTCCACGAGTTCGACGGTGTACTGCCCGGATTTGATGAACTCATCGCTGGCCCTGACCATCTGCACCACCAGCGAGGCGTACAGCGCCTGGGCGGCCTCGATGTCGGTGTCGAAACCGTAGGCGAAGACCCGGGTGGAGTCTCTGGCGATGTCGCAGGTGATGTCGTTGGCCCTGGCGATGGACAGGAACAGCTCGACGTAGGTGCGCAGGCCGCGTTTGCCACTCGGGCCGACTACAACTTCCCGCTGGGTCGGCACCGCGCGCCGTTCGGCGCGGTCGGTGTGGGCCCTGGCCACCGCCAGGTCCACCGACGCCAGGGTGGCCAGCCGCTGCGCTGCCTGCAAGAAGGCGTCCGCCTCGTGCTCATTGTCGGTGCCCTCTGCCTTGCGCAGCAGCGCTGCGATGCGGAACAGCGTCTTGTCACTCATGGTCGCTCACGGCCTCATCTATACCCCAGCATCCAACCCCCAGCCGGCCGACGCTCGGGCCTAGCTGCCGGGCGCGGCCCGGGAGGACCGGATCGGCGGCAGGTGGATGGGCAGCCCGAGCGCCAGCTGTGCAGCCTCACCGTACTGCTCACTCAACGTCGGGTGCGGGTGAATGCTACCGGCCAGATCCTCGACGGTGGCGCCCATCTCGATGGCCAGCACCCCTTCCCCGATCAGCTCACCGGCGTGCGGGCCGACGATGTGCACGCCCAGCACCGCACGACTGCTCCGGTCGGCCACGAGTTGCAGCCGGCCGTGCCGGGCCGCGCCCATCGCCGCCGCACGACCGGAGGCCGACAGCGGGAACTCGACGACCTGCACCTCTGCGCCGGAGCCGCCTGCGACCGCCTGCTCGGCGGTCAGCCCGGCGGAGGCGATCTCCGGGTCGCTGAACACCACCACCGGGATGGCCTGCGGTTGGAAGGCGACCCGCTGCCCGGACAACGCCGCAACGGCGACCAACGCCTCCGCTGAGGCCTTGTGTGCCAGTGCGGGTCCCGCCGTCACGTCGCCCACCGCCGCGAGATGCCTGCTGAGCCGGCGGTCTGCCGCAACCGGTAGCAGCCCGTCCGGTCCGGGGCGTACGCCCAGCCGGTCGAGTCCGAGTTCGTCGGTGTTGGGGGTCCGCCCGGTGGCGACCAGCACGATGTCGGCTGGGACCTGCCTGCTGCCGGCGGCCGTCCGAAGGCGCAGCGCGCTGCCGTCGAAGGCCTCGACGGTGGCCCCGGTGAGCACTGTGGTCCCGAGGCCGGCAAGTCCGCGGACCACCGGTCCGGACAGCGTCGCGTCCAGCGATGGCAGCACCCGCTCGGCTGCTTCGACGAAGGTGACCCGGCAGCCGAGCTTGGCCAGCGCGGTGCCGAGTTCGATCCCGATGTAGCCGGCGCCTACCACTGCGATGTTTTCCGGGAGCGTAGTGAGAGCGAGCAGATCGGTGGAGTCCAGCACGCGCTCACCGTCGCGGGCCAAGCCGGGCAGCGTTGCCGGCCTGGATCCGGTGGCTATCAGTGCGTCGGTGAACTCGTAGAACTGCGCGGTGCCCTGGGGCGTCTCGACGACCACCTGATTGGGCCGGGTGAAGCGCAGCTCACCGGCCTGTACGGTGACGCCGGCAGACCGCAGCAGTCCACGGATGCCCGCGGTAAGCCCGCCGACCATGTCGCGTCGCCAGGCCTGCCACCGGCCAAGATCCAGCGACGCGGTGCCGGTGAGCCCAGTGGGCGCCAACGCGGTGAGCTGGTGAGCGGCATCGGCGACACCGATCAGCGCCTTGCTCGGGATGCAGCCAACGTTCAGGCACACGCCACCCAGCCCGGCCTCACCGCCGCGCTCGACCAGCAGCACGCTGCGGCCCAACTGGGCGGCACGGATGGCGGCCACGTAGCCGCCGGGGCCGCCGCCTACCACCAGAAGATCGGCCGCTTCGGGGATCTCGCCGACGACCACTCAGCGCGCCCCGTCCAGCAGCAGCACCGGGTTCTCCAGCAGCCGCTGCAACTCGCCGACGAACGCGCCTAATTGGTCTCCGTCGATCAGCCGATGGTCGGCGGAGACCGCGATGGGCAGGGTGGGTCGCACCACTGCCCTCCCGTCGACGGCGACCACTGCATCGCGGATCCGGCCGAATCCGGCGATCGCCGCCTGCGGCGGGTTGATGATCGGCGTGCCCAGCCAGGTTCCGTAGCTGCCGAAGTTCGAGATGGTGAACGTGCCCCCGGTCAGTTGCCCGGGACGGGCGACGCCCGATCTGGCGGCCTCGACCAGTTCCGCGATGCCGCGGGAGAGCTCGGCCAGGCGGAGTCGGTTGGCGTCCCGGAGCACCGGCACCAGCAGCCCGGCGGCCCCGGATGTCGCGATACCGAGATGGACTGCGGCGTGGTAGCTGACGACCTCACGGTCCAGGTCCAGGCTGGCGTTGAACCCAGGGTGCCGGCCCAGCGCCACCGTGCAGGCCAGTGCGAAGAACGGCAGGAAGGTGAGTGGGGGATCCGCGGTACCGTCCGGTGCGCCGGTGGGCGATTCCCGCAAGCCTCGTTCCCACTGTTCCCGCAGTGCGCGACGGGCGGCGACCAGGGCCGTCGCGTCCACTTCACGGAACTCGGTGACGTGCGGGATCTGTTGCCATGACGCCGTCATGGTGCGGGCGATCTGCCGCCGGACGCCGCGCAGCGGGACCTCACGATCGGCGGGTGGGGCGGGCGCAGCAGTTGCCGGTTCGGATCCGGGGGGTACCGGTGAGGATGCGGTTGGGGTTGCTGTTGCCCGCTGCCCCCCGGTAGGTACATCGAGTTCGGTATCGACCTCCGCCGCTGCCGCCGCGCGATCGACATCCGCCCTGGTGACCCGGCCGGCCGGCCCGGAGCCGTTGATCGCAGACAAGTCGACGCCGAGTGCGGTGGCATGGGCCCGGGTTGACGGTGACGCCAAGGTCAGTGGGGCGGCCCGTGAGGCAGGTTCTGACTTCGAGAGCGCCGGTGCCGTGGGTGCCGGTATCGTAAGTGCCGGTGTCGCAAGTGCCGCGGACTCCGGTGCGGGTGTTGTGTGGGCGGGTGCTGTGGACCCTGGGGCGGGTGCTGCAGGCGCCGGTTCGGCGGACCCAGGTCCGGCCAGCGCCGATTCGAACGCCGCCGATTCGAACGCCGCGAGCAGCGCCCCGACCGGCAACACGTCACCGACGGCGCCGCCCAACTCCAGTACCGCTCCCGCGGTCGGCGCCGAAATCTGCACCACCGCCTTCGCCGTCTCCACCTCCACAAGTGGCTGATCCAAGGTGACAATATCGCCGACATCGATCAGCCAGCTGGTTATCTCGGCCTCGGTCAGGCCCTCGCCGAGGTCTGGCACGGTGAACTCCACGCGCATCAGGCCACCGTCCGAACCAGGTCCAGCGCGGCTGCCGCAATCCGCTGCGCGCTGGGCACGTAGAAGTCCTCGACCCCGGACAGCGGGTACGGGGTGTCCGGGGCGGTCACCCGGCGCACCGGCGCCTGCAGCGCGTAGAACGCCTCGTCGTTGATGGTGGCCACCACCTCCGCGCCGAAACCGGCAGTCAGCGGCGCCTCGTGGGCCACCACCACCCGCCCGGTCTGCTGGACGGCTGCCACGATCGCCTCCACGTCCAGTGGGACCAGCGTGCGCAGGTCCAGCACGTGGGCCGACACGCCCTGTTCGGCCAGCAGATCGGCCGCCTTCTGCGCGGTCTGCACCATCGCGCTCCACGCGATGATGGTCACCGCGTCACCCTGCCTGGCGATCCGGGCAGACCCGAGCGGGACCGTGTAGTCCCCGGGTGGCACCTCGTCCTTGATGAGCCGGTAGCCGCGCAGCGGCTCGCAGAACAGCACCGGATCGTCGTCGCGGATCGCCGCGAGCAGCAGACCCTTGGCGTCGTACGCGGTCGCCGGCATCACAATCTTTAGCCCGGGAAATTGGGCAAACTGGGCCTCCAGCGAATCGCAGTGGTGCTCAGGGGTCCGCACCAGCCCACCGAACGGGGCACGGATGGTCAGCGGCACCGAAAAGCGGCCCTGCGAGCGGTAGCGCATCCGGGCGATGTGCGGGCCGATCTGGTGGAAGGCCTGATGGCTGAAACCGAGGAACTGCATCTCGGCCACCGGTCGAAGGCCGGAGATCGCCAGGCCGAGCGCCGATCCGGCGATAACGCCCTCGGCGAGCGGCATGTCGACCACTCGGTCCTCACCGAATCTGGCCTGCAGGCCGTCGGTGGCCCGGAACACCCCGCCGAGTTTGCCGACGTCCTGGCCGAGCACCATCACCCGCTCGTCCCTGGCCATCTCCAGTGTCAGCGCGTCGCGGATCGCCTCCAGCATCGACATCACAGCCACGATGACTCCTCGATGCTCGCGGTGAATTCCTGCCGTTGCCGGCGTAGCCGCTCTGGCGGGTCGCCGTATAGATGCTCGAAGAGTTGGTCGGCGCTGGGTGCGGGGTGGCCGGCCGCTGCGGCCAGCGCCTGGTCGACCCGCCGGCCGGCGTCGGCGGCGCAGTTCTCGGCGGCCTGCGGCGACCACCGGCCGCGGGCCGTCAGGTACCTGGCCACCCGATCGATCGGGTCCAGCGCCTCCCACCGGCTGCGCTCGGCCGGGTCGACGTAACGGCTGGGGTCGTCGGCGGTGTTGTGTGCGCCGACCCGGTAAGTGATCGCCTCGATAAGGGTCGGGCCGTCGCCGGCCCTGGCCCTTGCCACCGCGTCGGCCGTCACCCGGTGGACCGCGAGCAGGTCGTTCCCGTCCACCAGCACGCCGGGCATGCCGTAGCCGATGGCGCGGGCGGCCAGCGTCACCGCCGCCGACTGCTTGGAGCGCGGGGTGGAGATCGCCCATCCGTTGTTGGACAGGAAGAACACCACAGGTGCCTTGACCAGCGCCGCCAGGTTCATCGATTCGTGCGCGTCGCCTTCGGAGGAGGCGCCGTCGCCGAAGTAGGTGACCACCACGCCATCACCGCCCTGCCGTCGAAGCCCCCATGCCAGCCCGACGGCGTGCGGCAGGTGTGAGGCCAGCGCGATGTTCAGCGGCAGGCAGTTCACGCCCGCCGGAACGCCGCCGCCGGCCGGGTTCCCGGTGAAGTACAGGATGAAGTTCTCCAGTGGATACCCCTGGCGCAGCAGCGCCGGCAGTTCCCGGTACTGCGGCACCACCCAGTCCCGCGCCGGGTCTATGGCCGCCGCCGAACCGGCGATCGCCGCCTCCTGGCCGCGGACCTGGGAGAAGGTGCCGAACCTGCCCTGACGCTGCAGCCGCATTGCCTTGTCGTCAAAGGTTCGGGTCAGCACCATCAGCTCAAGGGCGGCCAACACCTCGTCATCGGACAATGACGGTTGAGCGCCGCCGGCCAGCGTGCCGTCGGGAAGCAGCACCGTGTGCGGAGTTGCGGCGCCGTCTGCGGCGCAGAACTGTGGTTCGACTGCTGCGGTCATGATGTCCTCTTGGGGGGTTCGGATCGGTTCAGGCATTGCCGTTGACGGTGATCCCGCCGTCGACCAGCAGCGTCGCCCCGGTGATATAACTGGCCGACGGTGACGCCAGATATGCCACGGCGTCGGCGATCTCGCTCGGCTCGGCGAGTCGACCGAGCGGGATCCTGGCCCGCAGCGCGGCGTCGTCCAACTGGCCGGTGGCAATTCCTGCGGCCACCATCTCGGTGCGGGTCCAGCCCGGTGCCACCGTGTTGACCCGAAAGCCGAGCGGTGCCCATTCCAGGGCAAGAGTCCGGGTGAGCCCCTGGACCCCGGCCTTCGCGGCGGTGTAGGCCACCCTGCCGCTGATTCCGACGACCGCCCCGATGGACGCGACGTTCACCACCGCGCCCCGGTCCGATCGTTGGAACAGCGGGAAAACCGCCCGGCAGCAGCGGAAGATACCGCCGAGGTCGGTCTCGATCACCCGGATCCAGTCCTCGTCGGACAGCGTGGCGGCCGGCTGCCTGGCGATCACCCCGGCGTTGTTGATCAGCACCGTCACCGGGCCGAGCTCGGCCGCCGCGGTGAACGCGGCGGTCACCGAGTTGGTGTCGGTGACGTCCAGTTGGACGGCACTGACCGCTGCGGCGGTCATTTCGGCGGTGAGTCGGCCGACCGCGTCGGCTAGCGCTGCGGCGTCGCGCCCGGCGATCACCACGTGGTGCCCGCGCCGGGCCAGTTCCCGGCTGATTGCCAGGCCGATGCCTTTGGCGCCGCCGGTGACGACGGCAACCCCGGCCCGGCCTCTTGGTTCCGTCACCGCAGGTACGTCTCGATCAGGGTGAATGCGAACTGCACATGTCCACGGGCCAGGTTCTCGGCAGCGTCCGGGTCGTGGTCCAGTACTGCCCCGGCGATGTTGACATGGTCGGTCAATGCCCTTGCCGTCTGGTCCTCGGTGTACCGCTCGGCCAGCCGGTAGTTGAAGTAATAGACACGATTGGTTGCCAGCAGCTGGCCCAGCCTGACGTTGCCGGCCAGCGCCACCAGCGCGTCGTGAAAGCGGTCGTTCAGGTCGACCACTTGCGGTCGTGGAATGGGCTTCCTGGTCAGTAGCGCGGTGTGCTCGGTGAGCAACCGGGGCAGCACCGGATCGTCCCCGGCGGCGGCGGCTTCGGCGGCAATCCGGGCCGCATAGCCCTCCAGCGCCTCCCGAACCTGATAGATCTCGCGGATCTCGTCCAGGGAGAACTCCCTGACCGTCCAGCCGTGTCGGCTTCTGGCGATCAAGCCCTCGCCGGCCAACCGGTGCAGCGCCTCGCGCACGGGGGTCCGGCTGGCGCCGAGATCGGCGGCGATGTCAGTCTCCACCAGCCGCTGGTTCGGCCGGTAGCTGCCGCGCAGGATCGAGGTGCGAAGCGCGGAGTACACACCTTGCACGAGCGGTGACGGCACGGACCTGGTCCGCACCGACCCGACTGCTGTCGGGTCGGTGGGCCCGGCGGCTCGCCGGTCGGAGCCGGCCAGGCCAGGGTGCGGGGGAGCAGCCGACGACATCATCGGGCTAGTATACGAGTCTGGATACCAGACCAACGATACCGGACGACGTACGAAGACACTCATAGCTCGCAGGGAGGCACCATGGCCGTCTTCCGCGCCCGGCGGGGTCAGGTCGCCTACGGGTACCCGATCGGGATGCTGTGCGCCGAGTGGCACATTCCGTTCATTGCGGGAGACCTGAACAACGCCAACACGTTTGACTTCCCAGTGCGCTACCTCACGGTGCCAGGGGCGGCCGGGTCCGACGTGCTCGCCGGGAACGACGCGGCACTGGAGGATCTGTTCGTGGCCGGCGCGCGGCAACTGGAGGGCGAGGGCGTCCGGGCCATCACCGGGAACTGCGGCTTCATGGCCAGCTACCAGCAGGCAATCGCCGCTTCCGTCAACGTGCCGGTGTTCATGTCCAGCCTGATGCAGGCGCCGATGCTGGCAGCGATGCTGGGCGCGGACCGGCGCCTCGGTGTGCTGGTGGCGAACAGGTCGAGCGTGACCGAGCGGGTGTTGGCCGGTGCCGGGATCATCGATGCGTCCCGGCTGGCGGTGAGCGGGTTGGATCACCGCCCGCACTGGAACGAGGTGATCATGCAGGAGACCGGAGTGCTGGACGAGGAACGGATCCGTCACGAGGTGGTTGCCACCGCCACCGACCTGGTCGCCGCGGATCCGTCGATCGGCGCGATCCTGCTGGAGTGCAGCGACCTGCCGCCCTATGCCGCTGCGGTGCAGGAGGCAACCGGGTTGCCGGTCTTCGACTGGGCCGGCTTCATCAGGTATGTGCACGACGCGGTCGGCCCGCGCCGGTACGCCGGACTGTTCTGAGCCGGGCCGCAGCGACCCGGGTTGCTTCGACTGGTGAAGGAGAAGTCATGAGGACCGTCGTGTTGGGCGGTGGCGTGATCGGCGTCACCACCGCCTACTTCCTGGCCGAGCAGGGCCACCAGGTCACCGTGGTGGAGCAGCGTAGCCAGGTGGGGCAGGACGCCACTGGCGGTAACGCCGGCCTGATAGCCCCCGGCCATTCCTTCGCCTGGGCCTCTCCGGCCGCGCCGAAGATGATGGTCAGGTCGTTGCGCGGCGAGGCCACCGCGATCCGGGTCCGGCTGCGGCCGGAACCACGGTTCCTGTGGTGGGGCATGCAGTTCCTGCGCGAATGCACCCCCGGCCGGGCCAGGACGAACACGTTGATCAAGATCGGCCTGGCCCGTTACAGCCAGCAGCAACTGGATCTGCTGGCCGAGGCGGAGAGCATCGACTACCAGCAGGTCCGGCGCGGGGCCTGCTACCTGTACCGCGAGCAGGTCGAGCTCGACGTGGGTCTGAAGAAGGCCGAGCTGCTGCAGGAGGGCGGAGTTCAGGTCAGGGTGGTGAGTGCCGACGAGCTGGCCGCGATGGACCCCGCCTTCGGGCCGGCTCGCTCGGTGCTGGCAGGCGCGCTGTTCGTCCCGTCCGACGCCAGCGGCAACTCCGAACTGTTCACCCGAACCCTGGCCGAGCGATGCCGCGATCGCGGCGTCGAGTTCGCAATGGGCACCACTGCACGGCGTTTCGTGCTGGACCGCAATCGGGTGACCGCGGTGGAGACCGACCAGGGCCCGATGACCGCGGACGCGTTCGTGCTCGCACTTGGTGTGGCCAGCCCATTCCTGTCCCGCAGCGCCGGGCAGTCGCTGCCGGTGTACCCGGCCAAGGGGTATTCGCTGACCGTGCCGCTGGCCGACCCGGCCAAGGCGCCCACCCTGCCCGGCGTCGATGAGAAGACTCTGGTCGCCTGGTCCAGGATGGGGGAATCGCTGCGGATGTCGTCGACGGCGGAATTCGCCGGCTACGGTCGCGGCTGGGAGCCGTCTGACCTTGACAACATCCTGGCCGCCGGCCGCGAGTTGTTCCCCGGGGCCGCCGACTGGGACAAGCTCACTGCCCGATCCTGCTTGCGACCGATGACGCCGGATGGGCCGCCCATCATCGGCAAGGGCAAGCGAGACAACCTGTTCTACAACACGGGTCACGGGCACATGGGCTGGACCATGGCCTGTGGCTCCAGCCGTATCCTGGCCGACCTGATGGCCGGCAGGAGTCCGGCCATCGCTACCGACGGCATGCAGGTCAGAGCATTTCGGCACTGACCGGCCGGACAGATCGCGCAGGCGGGCAGATCGCGCAGGCGGGCGCGCAGATGATCGACGTGACTGCCGCCAGGTGCCGTTGCGCTCGCTCGCCGTAGCATCATGGGCGTGCCAACGTCGTTCATCGGATTCCCGTCGGCAGCGTTCGACTTCTACGACGATCTCGAGGCCGACAACTCCAAGACCTTCTGGGAGGCCAACAAGCAGGTCTACGCCGACGCGGTGCGAGCGCCGATGGTGGCGCTGATCGACAGGCTGGCTGCCGAGTTCGGCACTGCCAAGATCTTCCGGCCCTACCGTGACGTACGGTTCGCCGCGGATCGCACGCCCTATAAGACCCACCAAGGTGCATTCGTCGAGGCAGCTCCGGCTACCGGCTGGTATGTCGAGATGGCGGCGTCGGGCTTCCGGGTGGCCGTCGGCTTTTACCACGCATCGACCGCCGGCCTGGCCGCTGTGCGCACCGCGATCGATGGCCCGCTCGGCGCCGAGTTGGAGACCATCGTGACCCGGATGCGCCGCGGTGGCTGGCAACTCGGCGGTGAGCAGCTGAAAACGGCACCCCGCGGCTTCGGTGCCGACCATTCCCGGATCGAGTTGCTCAGGCACAAGTCGATGACGCTGAGCAGGTCGTACGGATTCGACGCGGTCGTGCACACCCCGGCACTGGTCACCAGGGTGCGCCGGGATTGGCGAGCCGGCCGGTCTTTCGTCGAGTGGATGGTGGCCCGGCTGGACGGAACCAGCTGACGTCGGTGGTGGCGACCACAACATCGCCAGTGCCCCGGTCGGACTGGAACCGGCACGGAGGCTCTCTCATCGGGTAGTCACGTCCCGAAGGTCCGTGTCACATACCCGTGCGGTCTCGGGCGAGGGTATCCAGACCGGCCGCCACCAGACCAGGGATTGCCTGGCCGGCCGTTTGGAATTCCGGGCCGACGGTTTTGCCCTGCAGATATCGGGCATGGATCGTGGCGGCGATGCCGGCGAGCTTGTAATTGCCGAACGCCACGTAGAAGGGCAGGTCCTGCGTGGTGAGGCCGCGTGCGTGCACGTATCGTTCGACGAGCTCCTCGATCGACGGAAAGCCCGGGTTGCCCGATATCGGATGCGCTGCGCCGGTGACCTGGGCGGACAGCGGATCCCAATAGGTGGCCAGCATGCCGATGTCGGCCATCGGGTCGCCGAGGCTGGACATCTCCCAGTCCACGATCGCCGCGATCCGGCCCGGATCGCGTTCTTCCAGGATGGTGTTGTCCAAACGGTAGTCGCCGTGCACGATCGCGGGCGCCGGATCCTCCGGGACTCGTTCCAGCAGCGCTTCGGCCAGTCGGGACATCGGCACCCGATCGTCGGGCGCGGACTGCTGCCACTGCTCCAGCCACCGGTGAATCTGCCGTCGCATGAATCCCGCCGGTCGACCCAAGCGCTCCAGTCCGACGGCATACGGATCGATGCCGTGCAGTTGCACCAGCCGATCAACGAGGTCGAACGCAACTGCGCGGGCCTGCTGGGAGGTCAGGGACCGGGCTTGTTCCGCGCTTCGGATCACCGGCCCCGGCACGAACTCCGACAGCATGAACGGCGCCCCGAGTATCCCGACGTCCTGCTCGAACAGCACCATGGCAGGCACCGGAAGCCCGGTGGAGTGCAGCGCACTCATCACCCGAAACTCGCGGCCTATGTCGTGCGCGGTGGCCAGGACATGCCCAAGCGGTGGGCGCCGCAGCACTAATCGCCGGGCGCCGACCGTGACCAGGTATGTCAGGTTGGACCGGCCACCGCTGATCATCTCAACGACGACAGCGTTCGAATCGCAGCCGACGGCGCCGGCCAGATAGTGGCCCAGCGCGGGAAGATCCATCCCGGGAATCGTCTCGTCGGGCTGCACCGGAGCGTCCGACTCCGCTGGGTGCGTGTTCGATCCCGGGGTCATGTCACGCTGCCCGTGGTGGCGCGTTCGCGTGCGCGAACGGCCGATTTGGCCACCGACCAGCGGTGCGTCTCCGACGATCCATCGTAAATGCGAAAGGCGCGAACCTCCCGGTAATACCGCGACAGCAGGGAATCCTCCGAGATGCCCAACGCGCCGCAAATCTGCACCGCGCGGTCCACGACGCGGCCGACGGCCTCCGACACGTAGACCTTCGCGATCGAGGAGAGCCGACCGGCCCGGACGCCCGCGACGTCGATCTCGTAGGCGCAGCGCGCGATTATTGCTCGGCTGCATTCGATGTCGATCTCGGAGTCGGCGAGCTGCTGTTGGACCATGCCCAGGCCTGCGAGCTTGCTGCCGAACGCCGATCGCGCCGAAGCGCGGTCGAGCGCATAATCCTGGGCTCGCCTGGCGATGCCCAACCAGCGCATGCAGTGCGTCAGACGCGCGGGCGCGAGGCGCACCTGAGCGTACTTGAAACCCTCGTCGACCTCGCCGAGGACGTAGTGCGCCGGGACTATCACGTCGTGGAACCGGATCTCGCTGTGGCCGCCGATCTGCCCCGCGTCCATCGCGGGGATGTCCCGGACGAGTTCGATTCCGGGTAGATCCGAGGGCATCAAGAACATCGTTGCGCCGTGCGCATCGCCCGGGACGCCGTCCGTCCGGGCCATCGTGATGAAGAACGACGCGCCGCGCGCAGGAACTGCTCGCGCTGTTCGGGTGATGCGACCGCGCCGAGCAGGTGCATGTTGCCCTCGTCGGGCGCTGCCAGGTTCATCGCGAGCGGTCCGAGCAGGGAGTAGCCGGCGCGCTCGAAGATTACCGATTGGGCCCGGCAGTCCAGGCCGCGGCCGCCGAATTCCGCAGCGACTTGCGGGGCGAACACACCTGCCGCGCGTGCGGCGTCCTGAAGGCTGACCCGCACCGACTCGGGTGCGTCGTGCATCGATCCGCCGAGCTCGACCTCCACCGGGATCACCTGCTCGCGGACGAACCGCTCGGTGGCCTCCGCCAGTGCCGCCAGTTCTGCGTCGATCGAGAAATCAATAGCCATCGCGCTCACCTCTTTCGCTGCGCACGCCAGACGTGCCGTCACGGCCGGGTCCGGTCATCACGATGTTGGGA